>Ga0209208_10011724_pt1 | contig 11196 bp, 4 predicted proteins | sample S1TSphfallax_3_FD_187694 | JGI IMG/M metagenome (GOLD analysis project Ga0209208, IMG submission 187694) | Host-associated microbial communities from peat moss isolated from Minnesota, USA - S1T2_Fd - Sphagnum fallax MG (SPAdes) (version 2) | ecosystem: Host-associated > Plants > Peat moss >... | reverse complement strand
TTTAGTGCCACTCATGATGGCACATAGGGTTTCTAACAAAATAGCTAGTTTTTTCAAGTGTTTTTTCCTATGATGATGTGTTTGGCCCTTGGCCAATGGGAAATTTTTGCAATAATTCACAAAAAATTAAAAATAAAATGGTTGTGTTCTACACGTAGTCAAATTTGGCTAAGCCTTCTTGTGGGAAATCACCTACCTCACAAAACTAAAAATAAATGCATGTCTAGGAGGGGGATGTAAACGTAGTCAAGTTTTTAATGTTAAGACAAAAATGAAGGTGGGGACTTTTCCACCAACTGATTCTCATGAAGGATGTTGAAAGAACTTTAAATTGATATGTATTATGTGTTTATATTGGTAGCTAAATGCTTTTTAAAATCTCTAAGTAAAACATGCCATTGTGTAGGGTAAAGCCCAAGGTTGTGGGCTTTACCAAGTGTAAAGACCTATGTTGATCTTTTAATTTTTATCTTTTTTCTTGTGATACCAAATGGGTGCTTGCTAGGTATACCAACAAAAAATTATAAAAATATTGTGGGGCATTAGAAAAACAAAACACCCAATAATTCAATTTTTTGAAATTCACCACAAACAATTGAGGAAAAATTGCATTAGGTAAGGTTCCTTTGCTTACATTACAAAAATTGACACAAGTGTTTATGTTAAAGCAAAAGCAAAATCCACTTATGATATCAAATATGGATCAAACTTCTATGAATAGGGTTACAATACACCATGAAGAACATCACAAGAACATCCAAATGATTTGAATACAAATGATTGGTTTGAAAGGGAAGATAATATTTTCCAAATGTTCATTTTTTGGATTGACAATTTCAAATACATGTTAAACAATGGTAATTTGCTATGTTTACATTGATTCCAACATTTGAAGTGCAATATTTTCAAATGTTTCAAAACATGGGTTGTGTTGTCGATGTGGGAATTTAACCCAATTTGCACTAGATACATAGGGTAATTAGCCCAACTTTTTGTGAAAGGTGGGATAGTGGATGAATTTAAAGGCTCATAGTGCTAGAAATGGGATGTCTAGCACAACCAAATAATTTCACCCAATTTTGTTGCTCAAGTGTTATAGTGGCCAACTTTTTAAAAAAATTAGATATTGAATGAATCATGGGGAAAACTAAAGTTGGCCCAATACCTTGAAGGAAAATGGACAATGATGAACTTTAGGTGGCGGGATTTCACCTTCTTAGACAATGAAATAATTTGAGAAAGTTGAAAAGTTGATGAACAAATTATTAAAAAACATAGTCTAGTAGCATCACAACTAAGATGACTATAAACTCAAGTCCATTTGCTTGAAATGATTATCTTCGATTTCACCAAAACCAAATTTAGTTATGCTTGTTTTGACTAAATTATTTAATCAAAATAGACATTATGTAAGGCATGTGGTGTATATGGCACCCTTGTGGAATTGTTCAACTTGACCAATGTGATTAAAATCAATCATTTAAATGTCTAATTATGATAGTAATGTTGTTTTGTATGATGTGACAATATTAAAATAATATTTTAATATGGAATTTATTTTTAACACAATTATTACTAAAAGAAATGAAAATAAAATTTGGGTGTCATGTTCTTGGTTGACATCTATAATGATTCACATAAAAATAAAAATAGGGGATAAATCAATAGAAATATAACAAAATGATGTGAAAAATGGAAGATCAAACTAAAATGTTCTATTTTAATTTATTACGAAAAGTAGAACATAACTAATATAAATGAAACAAATGAAAACTCTAATTTAAATTTAAATTAATTAAAATCTCATCGTAATTACTAACTAAAAATGAATTAAATTGAATAATGTTATTAAAGATGTGCACAATATAATAAATTTTACCATGAAATGATTTAATTATAGAATATTGTTATAATGCATGATATTCAAAAGGTATATGTTTCTATATCTTTTGGGATAGTGATTTATATCATGACACAAAATGGTGGTTGGATGTAAAGGCCTTGGGTTTTGACAAAGAAGGTGAAGGTTCAAATCCCATTTTGAGTTTGTTATGATCATAATATCAACATGATGACATGTCAATGGTTCATCGAACAATTATCTGCAATCTCCCAAAAAAAAAAGTTTAGAATCACAAGTTTAATGCAACAATGTTTTGAACTTGTTCTTAATTTAGTCCAAAAATAGAAATTTTTAAATATTATTATTATTATTATTATTTTAAATAAAATTTCAATAATGTTTAATTTATTATTTCCACATCAATTAATATTTTCACTCATTTGAGTCATTTTAAACAATTTTTATGTCAACTAATATCTCTAGTCATCTTAGTCACCTTTAGTCATTTTTAATCAAAATGAACTTAGTCAAATTTTTGTAAAAAATATTTGATTTATTTTGACTAAAGCTATTTTTGTCAATGTCTAATATGACTAAAACCAGTCAAAGAAACAACTTAAAAACATAGTCAGAAGTGACATTGGATGTACCTAAGGAATTGAGACAACAGATGAACCCAAGGAAGTTGAATCTAAAGAAGTTAGAAATGCATGAATTAGGGAGGAAGTGAAAGTTCCACAATTTTTTCTCTCCCCAACCATTGAATCCATTTTCATGGATTGTCAAATTTTCCAAAAACATTTAAGCATTTTAACATGAGTTGGCAATTGATGAAGGTGATGCTTTGGAACAATGAACAAGTGGGAAAATTATCTCCACTTAGATTTGAACCATGGTCTTTCCTTTCACTCAAAGGATCGGTTACAAACTAGATGGTTCATATTAAAAAGTAGCATTTCAGAAAAGTATGGTTTTAAAGTTCACCCATCTTCCTTCCCTTCACTCAAAGTTGTCTTTCATGCACTCATGAACTTGCATATTCAACTATCTATCACTTAGGCTCTTCAATAACAATTTTATGTCATAATTTGCTTTAATAATTTTATAAGTTGTCAAGTCATTTATTCTCAAACCATTTTCCCTTGCACCCATCACAAGTTTCAAAACGTCAACCGAGGTTAAAGCATTTGGTTAGTTGTGGGGAAAGTTTGGGAAGTCACTATAATATTTGTGTTATACTTGGTACTTCCCTTTCCAGTAATTTGGCTAGACCTGAAATGGTGACAAATAGTTTTAGGAACATAATATATTCATGCACCCAAGAGGCTCAAGGTTGTTTCTTTTGAGGAGGGTGGGGCAAGGATGTGTGACATGGGAAAGAGGTTGTCAATCAAACCCTAAGTGACCATTGACGCAATGAAAGAATTCGAAAGGATTGATTTCTTGTCTTATAAACAAAAATTGTTAAACAAAGTGACAAGAGCAAGTTGTTTGACGTACATGGCCAAATATGAAGCTTTGAGTTCGTGAAAGGGATGGGTATGAAAAGTAGCCAAGTGAGTCTACATGTGGAAAAGAAATTGAATGAACTAGCTTACAATCTAAAAAGAGTGCTAGAGTACAGAACATTTGCTTTTGTAGTTTAACATACACTCATCCACCCCATGAATTACAAACATCCCAACACATGTTTTGTTGTTGACATGAGGATCCCAAGTTTTTAGGGTTTTAGCGTTTTGGCTAATTCCTCTTATATAGTTGATCGCCAGTGTGGCTATATCACAAAAATTGAAAAAATAAAAAATTAAAAAATTGATTACCAACCATATAGTGAAATTTTTGTAATTTTTGACAACAAATTACAGTATTAATATACAGTTAAAATCAGAATTTTATTGCATGTGGGTGAGATTTAACCATGCAGATTTTAATTAGGCTCCTTACTTACCTACCTATAGCCCTGCAAAGAGAGTGTATAAAAAATTAATTAGTTTATTCCCCACCCCAACCAACATCATGCACCCATGAAGAAATGAGTAATGATCCAAAAGGGCAAACAGAATTTTGCATGCAACAAAGCAAAATAAACATGCGTGACACCATAAATTTGCTCAAACCCTAAAAAGTCATGCAATAATATCCAGACACATAATAAGGTGTCCTCCAAATACACTTGGGGAAATTTTTCTCAGAGTGCATTGACAACAAGGGGCTTGAGAGAGTTGGTAGGTACCTAACCTACCTAGTTGAGTCCACACCCATGCAAGCTTTAATACCCCCCCCCCTTCTCATCACCTTTCTCATCACCCATCTCCCTTTTTCTACTACAATGGAGGGTTGTTGCTATTGGTGAAGGAACAAAGGTTTTCAACCAAAATGGTTAACAAAATGCCCACCCTATCTATCTATCATTCCTCCCTATGTCTTCTTGCATGGTATGGGAACACCCAAATGGTACTACTACACCCACTCAATTAGGTTTAGTACCATAGTACTACTACCTTGGCAGCTCTGATAATATTTTCAGAAATGATGAATAATTTTTTTAAATTTTGTTTTTTTGAAGAGAAACAAAAATAAATAAATTTGAAAGAAAATATTGAATTTAAGAGGAATATTCTATTTGTTGAAATGAAAATTTCAAATTTTCAAATTTTCAAAATTCATTAATTTGACAAACATGTGTCCAATGGGTACATAAAATGAAAAAACTTTCATCACTGCTTTCCTCAATAATTTGTCCCTCATGTGTCAAATAAATTCACATAGCTCCCCCCAATCTCCACCCCTCTATGAATGAACTAGGTGCCCTAGAATTGTATCATTTTGTTCCCTTTTTTTTTTAAAACCCAATCTTGTACATAGCTGGAATGGGTATTTGAAATGGGGGACCCAATTTGTGTCTTCTTCTTCAGCACATATACAACACCCTATTGCATTTGATGTTGGATGTGTCTTTTGTGCAAGCAAGCAAGCAAGCAAGCTTCATATTTGAGAGCATATAAGACAAAAGAGAATGCAATATAAAGCAATGATGTGCTTTCAAAAATGCCTAAACTTGGGGGGTGATCTTTAATGGGTTGGAAGAGGAGGAGGAGGAGGAGGAAGAAGAAGTGACAAACATATCCAATGAATTTGTGTGCTGAAATAATTTAGCCCTTCTCTCTTTGAATCATGTTTGTCCTACCATGCTAGTAGTAGCTATACTTAGGCCCACCCTACTACAATACAAGATGGTTGTCAAGGATTAGAACTCAAAATGCCTACCTAGACTTTGTATACCTTGTCCATGTCCTCACAAAATTGAAAACAAATTATTTGTTGTTGAAAGAATGCCAATGATTCCAACCAATATCACCCAAACAAATAATTTACACATGGGACCTTCCCAAAATTGGAAGATAATGTATAGCCTCTCTTTGTGGCCTTCCCATGCACCTAGCTATTTAAGTGATTGGGAATTTGGCATTTGGGGAAGGTTTCACACTTTCCAACTAAGATATGTTACAGCAAGAGTCCAAATGATACCCTAATATCTTTAATGGATTCCTTGGTAATTAAAATTATATTTTTAAATTGCTGATTTTTTGAGAAAATTAGTGCCCCAAATGCTGAAAATTTGAAATTTCAAGTTGCATAATGCCAATTTTTTTTTGAAACCTAAGGATTCTAAGCATTGGTCATTAGCAAGTTCTTTATTTATTTTATTTGTTGTCACAATTATGCATGCTTCGATTGGCCAATAATACAACCTCAAACTTTTGTGGAGAATGGACTATTGTGGGTGCAAAAGTTAAAATTTAATGCAAGATTGTTTAAAAAGAAATTTGATAAAAAAATGAATGCTTAAAACTCTCATCCATCATCAATAATGAAAAATCCTCCTCACATCTTAGTGCAATCCATTGTGTTTTGCAATTTATAAAGGTGAAGCAAACAAAATTGACATCCTCATTCAGCTCATTTACTATTGTGGTTCTAAAAAGGAATGTTTAACTTTAAAACACTCCAAAGTCCACCATTGAGTTTTTAAAATTTAAATTAGTGTAATTTGTAATGAATTGTTGTCTAACATTAATTAAAATGATATCTTGTTAAATATAAATATATATGGATACTATGTAAATGTCTTTTTAGTCTTTGAATTAATTATATAAATTGTCTTCATTGCATTTATTTTAGAAGTAAAATAAAAAAAGAATGTATAAAATCATGCAATTAATTTCAAAAAAATTCTACAAGAAAAAAAAAATCCCTTTATTTAAATACATGTTCTTTGGATGAACTTGATGAAAATATATATTATATTTTTTTTCAAAGGCTTCAAATTTTGAACCAAAAAGTTGCGAGGGAAAAGACATTTTTAAAAAGCATTTGGTGACTTGTTTATATTCATTAGTTTCATAATTTTTAACTCCAAGTGCAAATCACATGTGCAACAAATAGCCGTTCACAAAAAAACATGTTTGGTTGTCATTAGAAACTCATTTTTAAAAAACATATGTTGCTTGTAAATGCAATTTGTAAAATTAACCCTTAAAAAATCATGGAGTCCTTATTCTTTTTGTTGGAACCCCAACCAAAAATGAGTCCATTTATGCCAGAAATAATAAATATTAAAAAATATCTACCAAAATAAATTTTAAGTAAAAAAATAATTATTCAACATTGGGGTGTGAATCAACTAAGGTATTACAATACCGTGAGAGGAAAACAACTAACAAACAGGAACTAATTTTTTTGGTTTTATTACATTATTGCAGATTATGTGAGGTGAAAAAGATGTAGCTTTGTTTCCACCAATTGAAATGTAACCAAAGTAACAAAAACACCAAGAAACCCACAAATTTTGTAAATAAAGAAAAATTATGTGATAAGGTAATTTCATCTCAAACTTGAATATTGCAAACATTGAAGCAGTTACTTATAAGTAATTACTCTGCGATTGGGTTTTCCTCATTTGTTCAATACTTTGGCATTTATTTTTAATTAATGTGATCATGAACCCATCTCTCAAAATCCCATTGTATGTCCGAAGCTTGAGTGTGTATATGAACACCAAGTCTATATAATCTTCAGGTTGGTCACAATGTAGAAAAACTGGAAGAGCATGAGTGATAGTTTTGCTACAATGTTTTTTTGAAAAAAAAACTCTAGACCTCTCTCTCCAAGTACAATTCTTTTCTTAGGAATTTTTGTTTTGTAGCTAAAGTGGCAATCATTCATTGGAAGATATAGAAAAAGTGATGATCATCCCTAGAAATCTTAGCCAAATCTGGTCATAAACCAAAAATAAAGGACAAATCTTTCATCATCTTTCTATATGTTTGCCTACAAAATGAAAACCACATATACGAATGTGGCGATTTTAACTTTTTTTCCTTCTTGCCCTCACTTCTAGTGACTGAAAACCTCCAAAATAGCTTATTATTTATAAATAAATAAAATCACTTATTGCCAATATATTCACTTATTGGTGATATATATATATAGTCAGGTATTGAATATTCAAATTCTAGTAACCTGTCTATATGATTAGAATTTCATCAAGGTAGGCTATCAATCCCAAAACCCTAAACATGTTTATGACATGTGGTAGTACCACCATGTATTTTGAGGTTGAATGTAGGTATGAAGTTTCACTATATCAGCCGTTTCTGAGTTCAAATCTAACCTTTTTTTTGCGCTTGATATGGCCACTACAAGGCCTTACTCAAAAAGGTGAATGTATCAAAGTGGGTGCTGATTCACCCTGGCTTGCAAGCATGGTGTTAATTGCTGGTAGAAGGTAAAGCTACACATCTACATATGAAGGCAAGTGTGAACCTGCACCTACACTGGTAGTAAGTCTCATAGTGGCTACATTTAACCTGGTAAATGTAAAATCTGGACACGGGATAGGGTACTTAATTGTGTTTAGTAGGGAGTAGCAACCCAAAAACTTTAGGGTTTTCAACCCAAAAACTTTAGGGTTTTTAAAACATGGTAGCCTTGGGTGCTGATCCACTCAAGGCTAGTAACAAAGGATCCAAACAACCACCCAAGTGATATAGCTACCTAGAACATCACCAATACTACGCAGACACTACTACTTGACAGAAGTTAGTAGTTATACAAGAGACAATTAAAGTTTACAAAGGACTGAATCGGTTTATAAGAATGACAATTTATGTAATTCAGTTCACTCTTATGACAGTAGTAGGAAACCAACCAATTAATTACAGGAGGAACTTAGTTAGAAGAAAGTCTTTGATCCATGGCTTTGGAGCTTCTCTTCTCAACTGCCACCACAGTAGTGCCAAGGATCCATCAAAGATGGGCTATTAAAAACCGCCATATCTTGCCCCCCACCCGAACAACCAAACAAACAGATCCCAACCAGACAAGAACAGTAGTATTAATATGGGCTTGCTGTTGTACACTAGCCATTCGTCACGGTTAACTGACTTTTGTAGACTTTTTTTTTTGTATTAAAAATTGTGTCTGCTTGATGAGAGGGGGCAGCAGATGTAACAAACTGTTGTGGATCCTGCTCCCAAGACTCAACAGTAGACTACTATGAAGGGTCCCAATTCTGTCACCCTTCCTTGGAGTTTGGGTAGAGCTTGAAGTTCACATCCTCGCATGGTTTCCTCGTCCCCTCATTTATAAACTTGTCTTAGATAGAGTTGAATTGCACAGGGGACATGGAACTGTCTGTTTCCCTGTAGACAGAAGGCTTTTAAGTGTGGTACAGCAGCCCCGACCTTCTCTCTTATAGTTTAAGAGTGGGCCTCTATTCCCCGCCCCCTTGGCCTGAGTATATTAAACATGCTGTAAGGTCACCCCATCCCAATACTATTACAGCTGAAGTGGGTTTAGCTTAAAGTTTGTAAAGAAACCTTGATAAATTAATTTTATTTCTTTAATCAATTTTCAGTGACAAAACTCACTCTGATTTTCAATAACTTTTTCTCAGTTCATCTGGGAAATTGTAAAACAAAAAACATCACTTTGTCTGGGCTTTCCAGTGTTACCAAAGGGGTCAGATCCAAACAAACAAAACAAAATAAGCAACTAATCGCACAATGACTCTTCTCCCTTACGGCAAGTTCAAACTAAAAGCGTCCCTTACTGGATCTATAAGTTCTCACATAGATGCATACACTCTTATGGAACATGCACATTCTTAATATGCACACATTCTTAATATACTCAAGATTTCACTTAACCATTGTGTGAAATTTGAGCCAAAATTGTACACCCAAATCCTACACCAATGTGTAGTCTAGTCTCCAATGGTAGAACCAACAAGCAAACAAACAAACAAACAAATGCATAGATCTTAATATATAGACAAGTCCCAATTACAACCGTGTGACACAGAGACTGACATGCATTACTCCCCTGGAAGCATGTGTTGTATAAATTTAGTGGTCATTCTTAGCAACCAGAGTTGTGGTTTCTTTACATGATGGATGAATGAGACTAGTAAAAAAATTTGCCAGATGGATGAACGACTCTTTTGATTGATAGGCCCTATTGAACCAGGAGGTTGAGTGTTCTTCAAGGCATCAAAATTTTTGAAACTGTTGGGATGGGTCAGTTTATCTATCTATCTATGTGTTGTTAGATGTTTAATGTCTTTTGGAAGTTTGTTGAGTCCAAAGTTTAATACATGAATATTCTGGGTTCAAGTAAAATCTAGGTAGGGCCCTTATGGGGAGGAGGGGTTGGGAGCTGGGTACTAAAGTTTCCCTATTGTTGCAAACTTGTGATGAATAAGGGGTTGGTGTGATCACTTTTAGGGTAGTGCACCCACCCAACTAAGTCACAAACTCTTATAGGATACTTTTAAAAGTAAAAAATCTTGAAATTTCTTTTGAATTCAAATGAACTTGAACCACAAATGCTTTTTTTTTAAATTCCTAAATTCCAGAAGTTTTGAAAATACTAAAATAAATAAATGAATATAGACGTTTCAGATATGAAACATGAAGACATACATGTTAGTCTTATCTCAAGTGAACTAAAAGCTGAAGTAAGTCTGAGGTAACCACAGTGGTTAGCTAATGAATTAGCTAAAAATCATTGGAAAAGTGTTTCTCCTTGACATGCCATCCATCCGCTCATGGTGGGCTGTTGGCTCAATGTGGCCCCCGACTTTCAAGGTCAAAAGCCTGATGTTAGTAATTTTGAAGCTTCACACACTCAACCAGCACCTCCTCGGCTATTTATAACATGCAAACAAGCTCACGTGGGGCAGGAGCCAGAAGCTTATCATTCTAGGCAATGTCTTTTTGTGACCTTCCCCCCCTCCACATGTGGGTTCTACAGTCCCACTTCCCATTTGCCACTTCACTGATTACAAATTTATTACGGTCCCACACAAGTCACAATATTATAGGCAACAAAATTTCCATGGAAAACTTTAGACATCCAAGTCATTGGGAGGAACAAGTTATATAAGGTAACAACAACCCTAAAATAGATAACCAAAATGTGGCTATTTAGACTTTCCCTTGTTTTGTGTGTCCCCTAGTGTTGTGGAAACCCTTTAGAAGAGGGTAAAGTTTAGAACCTTCAATTTTTGGCATGTAGTTGCATAATAATCCTAACCCGCAAGTCATGTATCACCCACATGTGATCCACTAGTGTGAAAGGCAAAAGGAAAAGGTGCAACCGCAAAATACCAAACTTCTATAGACTTCTATAGTAAAAAATTTAAAGAGCTTGTTTTCTTCCTTTGTCGACTTCAACTGATAGGAATCTAGAATTAATAGAAAACCCATCTTCAATCATGTGCCTAAAACTACTTTACTCTTCTATCATATAGTCAAGGGAGGCCATGAACCATGCATCTGCAATATAGTGTTGCTGCAATAGAACATTTTAGTGTCAGCGAGTGTTGACCAGCACTTACTATTGAGCTTCTGGTGTGGGGAAAAAAGGTTCATTACCCAATGTCGATTGGTTTGCTTTCTAGAATGCGGAGGTGTCCAACTTGTTGTACCCTAGAAACCATCAAACAACAACATCATAGTCAAAGTGTGGATGGAAGTCCATCTCTCTAGTAGCCTAAAAAGGAATTGTGGTCTTTTATGATCGGACTTTGTTGCAAGTAGCTTGCTCCCTTTGGGTGACAAATAATTACAATAGCTTTTTATGATTTTAACTCATACCTTGTTTTCGAGTGGCAAGCAAATGAACCCATGCAGTGAGTTAAATGCAGCCCAAGTCTTGTGTCTTGACTCTCCAATGCAACAAATAGTACACAAGTCTGAGCATGTCGTCCATCATCCAGCCAGCAATTGTTTTTGGTGCAATTTTTTTGTCAAAATGCAAAAACATATTTTAATGGGATTCCTCATTTT
>Ga0209208_10011723_pt1 | contig 11196 bp, 9 predicted proteins | sample S1TSphfallax_3_FD_187694 | JGI IMG/M metagenome (GOLD analysis project Ga0209208, IMG submission 187694) | Host-associated microbial communities from peat moss isolated from Minnesota, USA - S1T2_Fd - Sphagnum fallax MG (SPAdes) (version 2) | ecosystem: Host-associated > Plants > Peat moss >... | reverse complement strand
TAATCATGGATTGACATAGATTAATACACCAAGTTATAGCACTAATTCAAATAAAATGATTGAAAATGTCATAAATATATGCATTTTAGTTAATAGGCATCTTTTGGCATTAAAAAACATCTATGGAAAAAACATGTAAGAAAAAATCAAGGTATGAATCATTTTAATTATCCACTACCTTTTAAAAATAAAAAAAATCATTATTAAAATTTATGCCTATCTGCACAAAAAAAATTAAAAATCAAAATAATTATTCACATTCAATAAATTTTTTAAAATGTGCTATTTAGAAAAAAAAATTACAACATTTTTAATTCATTATTCATGGATGAAGACCGTATATTGATTCATTAAAGAAAAAAATTAAATTTTTAATGGAAAACATGAATTTATTACATTGGCTCAAATATTTATTACATTAGTTCATATATTATTATTGAAACATCCAAAAATTATTACAATTTTTTTTCGAAAATAATAATAATTCAAAAAGGTGTCAAATTGAATTTCTAAAAATTAAATAAGTATTTGATATGAGCATGTCCAATTAGCCTAGGTATTACGATATTAAAGACATGTAAATATTATATAAATGTCCATGTTATTGTAAGCAACAAGTGTCTCCAACAAAAAGTTATTTTAAAACTAAGCCAAATGAAATGTGATGATGTTTTTCAAGCACAAACGCATGATTTAGTAGGTTGTGTGGAAATAAGGAAATAAATATTAATGATAAAGCTTAGTCACTATAAGAACTAGATTAGTTTTGTACTTGCTCACCACATGAATGCAAGTGAGATTCTTATATTCTCCTATTAAATGGTCAGGATGCATAGCATTATAAATTATTTGTGCGTCTCTTGAATTGGAGTAGGTTGCGATAGAGGACATGATCTTATCTCTTCTTCCCTTTTTTTTTGTTTTTTTGGGAGATTTGTCTAAATCCTTAATGTATCATGTAAATGACTTTCGTTTCGTCTTTTTAAATAATTGTAAATGCTTGTAAATGTCATGTAAATGCCCTTCACGCAGTCTTTTTAAATAATCGTAAATGCTTGTAAATGTCATGTGTGTGTAATTTTTGATTTGTTTTTTATTTTAGAATTATATTATTAGATTTATTGATTTTTTGTAATGGTCATTATAAAAAAAATTATAAAGACTAATTTTAGAAATTCATTTCAATATAATCTTAATTACATGTATAATTTTTTATGTTATTGGATGGGGCCCCATGAACATTGTTTTAAGTTGATTTGTTAAACAATGTTTCCGAGGGCTTGGTTATACTCAGTGCTTATTGACGGTTTAGTGGATTCATTGGTCTCTAAACTCAAGAGTGCGCCCTCATCTTGTGATATCATGCATGTAATATAATCTCACTAAATTCATGCTTAAGTGAAATGGATTTTTCAAATTTTAGTGGACATCGAACCTTGTAAATACTTATTAAATTATGTCTTCAAAAACATATATATAAAAAATAAATTTGTAACTTCATCTACATTCTAAAGTGCTTCACATGTTTGTAAAGTTTGCAATTGTTATATTTGAATCGTGTCTGTTGTTTTTTTCTCGCCACCGTCATGGCATTAATATTTCCTCAAGAAATCATTGTGAGTATACATGAGTGGATGTTATCCACAAATGTCAGTATGCGCATATTTTCGCTTAAATTTGAATGGGTCTTTCATACCAATACAATGTAACAATAAACTCTGAATGGTATCACTCACAAGATACAAAATATATAGACCTATGGTCATTAGATACACCTTCATTAACATTGATTTTTTTTTTCATATTTGACAATTTGAATCAACCTAAAAATAAACTTAAGAAATGACCTCCATAATAGTTCATTAATATATTTAAAAAATCTTAAAACATAGGAACAACCAAATAACCAACATAAAACAGGGGAACCTAACTTTTAAATAAAAACAAAACTAATGAACAATTTCAAAAATAATAACGGTCAAATTCATGTTTTAAGACCTTCCACAACAACATGTACATTATTGATCAATCACATTATAACACCTCCACCAAATTCATCAGCTCTAAACAACGATTGCATAATAATGTCAAAATTGAACTCATTTAAATTTAAAGGAAAAATTAAGGAAAAATAAAAAATTGTTGTATAATGTCATGTTTTCCAATAAAGAAGGCATGCATTTTGGCCTTTCATGACCCTTGCATCCAGTATCCCCACTAAATAATCACATTTAATTTTTCAAAAAAAAACTAACTATGAAATTATTATGAGTATTTTCCCTATGATACTTGTAAAAATGAATAATTAATATTATATTGACAAATTTATTCGTTGTTGTCACCAACGTCACCATGTAATCTACAAGTAACAAGCACTTTCGGAGGTGGATTACGAATTATATCATCAAGTTCCAAAAAACATTTTATGTCTATAGGGTGATACAATGTAACAGAACATCCATCACAACTATCTCATGTGCAAGACTCCACATACGCAAAGATGATAACATGGTAACTCACCTCAAGGTGAATATGCGCAAGTATGCTTGACATTTGTTCTTTGTTATCATAACCAACGAGAGATAAGCAACTTGTGAAGGTCCATGATCAAAATGCGATCATTCCTGTTATATTCTTGTGGCATGTCTTTCCCGGAGCCTAAAGGTGTAAGGATGTGAGATCGAACACGTGAGGGCATGTTCATGATGTTTACAACGTTGAATTTTCTTTTCTACAAAAATAAAATTACGAGAATGAAAATATTTTGAAATAAATTGACATAAAATCAATATGTTTTATAATATAAACGTTAATACACAACCAATAACAATCGATAATCAACCCATTGTCATCAAAACGATCGACAATAACAAAAAAAATTACGCACCTTTGTTGACAAACAAACTTTTCAATAGTGTAAGGAAGGAATAAAGGTTATGCGATTCAAGTATATCAACTTCCCGCCAATATAACCTTTACATGAATGATTCATTATGTCAACTACCATATGTGATCTTTTATATTGCTTTCAGTTACCATGAGGCATCTTTCATTTTAGACAACAAATCTTGGCCTACTTATAACGATATTTTCTACATCAAATCTAGACATTAGAAGATTATCTACAAAGGCAGGGGAAACCTAGGAACATTATCATGGATGCAATGCAAGTACAAGACAAAACATTGTTCAAAAAAAATAACAAAAACGAAAATTCAAAATTGAAACTTTAGCCAATGATTATTTGAATTTCCTATTTGTATGTTTTATTTTAATTTCACATGCTTGTTTATTCAAAGTTTTACTTATGTTATGAGATATATACATTGGATTCCAAATATTACACAACTCAATAGGGGGTATTTAAAAGGTTTTTTTTTTAACAACTTATTATGTTAAAGGACACATGGGAATGCGAAGTTTGAATAATGACTTTTTAAGGAGACACATAAGGATTTATAATGGATGTGGAATACCAAATGAGTAATTACAAGGTTATTTAAAATCTATTAGGGTTCCATAGTCCACCCTAAAAAGTTTTTAAGTAGGTTCTTAAACAGCCCATTCATAGTTTTCAAATAAATCTCGAAACCACAAAAAATAAAAAACTTCCCCAATGCAAATAAACATCCTTGAAGCAAAATCCATGCCAAATACCGATGAAAATTGTGAACTTTATCTACATTTTTTTTTCATGAAATTGCAAAGTTATGTTAATAATTCCAAATTATGCTAAACAATCAATTTGAGTCCCGAAGAATTCGTATTAAAATTTCATCAAAGATAATATTGATTTTTGGTCATAATAAAACACAAATTTAAAATTAAATAATAATTATGTCAAATGCGTTAATTTAGCAAAATAATGAACAAAGGATTTTTAAAAAAAATTATGATGGCCAAAAAACAAATCTAGTAACAACCTATTACCCACATTGAAAAATTAGTCACAATTTAAAAGTGTGGAATTTGAAGTTTTTACACCTGGCTCATTCTCTCGTTCTGCAAACAAAAAATCAATTTTATAAAAACCGACATCATGCATGTGTTATGGGGTGCGATGGCGATGGCGCACCTTGAGGATCTTTTGACACATGTAAATGGGGCGTAATGTGGATGCCATACCAGAAAAAAATGTTTTATAATACAAAAAAAAACATAAATATTATTCTTATTATTGTAAATTTTTATATAAATGTTCAATTTTTTAAAATTATTTTAATGAATATGGAAATTTTATAATTTACATAGCATTCATAATTTTAATGTAGATAATATTTACCCTAAAAAAAATTCACATTTTTATTGCACTTGTTACCAAAAAAATGAAACTAAAATTAAGTACTTTATAATAATAATAAAATTATTAATTTTTGAAATTAAATATAGTATGCAGATAGAACCTTAAGGTATCGATCTATAATAAATTGAGGTGAAGTGGAAGTTTAACAAACTAGGAGATTGCAAGATACGAGAAAACTCTCGAAATGGAGTCACTGAAGGATCTTTAATTTACTAAGAAAGCTCTAGGTGCAAAGTGGATGAAGAAGCGGATATAGTTGTGTAGTTTGCATTTCCTAGTACATGAAAGCAAAGTAGAAGGTGCATGCTTTGTGGTGAAAAAAATGTGTTTGTAATTCAAGTGCAATCCACTATTTTTCGGTCTTGCTGCAACAACATCGTCGTCGGTGACCATTCTCAAAAGAATCTAGCATCGTTTGGCGACAACTCTACAAATTGTAGATTTTAAGGAGGCAACCTTCTATATTTCTGGTGGATGTTTTCAAATTTCTTTTGAAAAATGGCCAAAAGAACCTCAAGAGATAATCCACACGATTTGTATAACATCATTGTTAAGAAAAATATGATCTTTGAATGCACTGCTTGAGTGGTGAGCTGATTCCTCTGTCAATCGGAAGGTTCTTAGGGTCGTCAGCTTTTTACTCATCAAAGTCTGAGACATTAGGTATGTAAAATAATTGAACGTCAAATATTACTGGAGTACCGGGTGCTACTCTCGGTCTTCGAGCTATAACACCTAGTCCTTTTGGAAATGTTAGCTGCCATATCAACAATGATATCGTCATCAATGCAAAACCAACAAATATCCACATAATAATCCAATTCCCCTTGATTTTTCAATCCGACATTCTAAGAAGCTCTCGATGTTGTTGCAACCCCACCTAATTTACAACCTCCAACGGTTGAATGTTCATTGACTTCCCACTAGTGCGCACGAAGCAAGATGTTGACAACAACCGAAGGAGGCACAAACAATATGCCCGAAGGAGGCTACCAGTCATTGGACTCACGATTACAATCCTAAATTTTTTTTCTACATCTATGGTCCCGCTCCAGCATTCAGATGCATGCACCCGCCAACCGTGCGAAGTTGGTAACGGACCAGCCGAAGGCTTTCAGTCCCATCCATCAAGCCAACTCTTCGTCGCGAGTGATGTTCATCAATTCTAGCATGGCCTTACGCACGTCCGACGAGTTTCAACGCTAAATGGCCCAAAAAAGACTCCGATATCGTTCGTCCCAAATCTGACCTGGGCAATCGACACCATACCTTCCTTCGTGCAACGAGACGTTGCCCAACGCCTTCCTATTGTGCGAAAGATGGCACTTGGGACAAACGTCATGTGACTAGGGAATGGAATTATGGCCATCCAACCTAGGATGCGGTCCCAGACATTTGAAGCATTGATGACCGTCTAGCAACAACGGACAATTTTGACTGGGGTGATGCACATTTCCATCACCGCCATAAACACAACATAGGAGATAATCGGGTTTTTCAGAAGCAGCGAATTGACGAAAATTCGTCAGGGCTGAGCGATCCTCATTCACGAAAAAGCTGAGCACCGTGCCACGCTTGCTGAGCATCGGCAACGGCAGGGGGGGTTTGTTGTGACACCGCTCGCGATTGCCGTAGACAGTTGTCGCAGGGTTGTGCGGCAAAAATCAGGCTGCACCATTGGGATTGACCGTCGATAGTCAAATGAAGATTGTGTCGTCGACAACTCTCCATGTCCGTGATCCAAACGTTGGGTTCGGCGTTTCGTGGCCCAGTCGACGAAGAGCTCATAGAGAACGCACCTCGTGTGTTTGATCTTCGAGTGGTGGTGGCAAGGTCGGTTGAGGGACGGTCTGTGTGACCAAACACACGAGAGATACGAGGAGAGAGGCGCACTAAGGTTGCAATGGACAATAGCCGTCAGGTCGGTCGACGCCCGCGGGAATCTCAACGATCGAACTACCGATCGGAGGGTTTTGGACCGAGCTCCGATCGAGTTGCAACAAGCGATGCCACACTTCGACGGCTAATCTGTACATGTACATTTGTTAACTGTCCATGAATATGTGATCGTTGGAACAATTGGCATTTTGTCATGCGGCCATGGTCGAAGAATGCCCTGATGTCTCGTCGATGGGAAATTCTATGCAATAACTTTACTTCATGGCACCGCCGAAGTAAGCGGCCACATGACAATAATTCGCAATCCCCAGATCGAGATTTGTGTGCTCGAGGAACGCCATGGTCACCAAACAGGAAACATCCTCGCTGTCCATGGCGACATTTCGTTGAATGGCCCAAAGGTCCATGTGTTGTCGGGCGGCGTCGATGTTTCCACGCAAACCCGCAATGAAGGACTGCACAAGCCTCACCAACAACATATATTCGATGAAGAGCGAATTGAGTTCCGGGGGCAGGAAACAGGGTATCAGTTTGACCGACCGCCATGCATTGGCGCCCTTGTAGTATCTTTAAAAGGTCATGATGGTGTCGGTGGACCAATAAAATGTCCTGTTGGAATGCTGCGTGTTGCGAAGGAGATAGCTCCTATACTCCTCGCCGCAAGGAGGACCGCCGGTGATGAAATGCAAGAATAAAAATAACAACACGTGCATACGACCCGCCGCCTTGGCCCACATCACCAAAGCATTTTGATTCCATATGATGGATCGATTGCCGTCTGTGCCTTTGACAAAAAGACCTCGGGTAGGCCGATCACTGAAAAGGTGGATGGCGAGATCTTGTTCGTGACGATGAAATTCGTTACGGGCATCCGACAAGACGGAATACCTGACTTAGTCTTCGTTCGCCCTGTCCGCAACGTTGCCCTCCACTATCACCCAGCCGATCCAGGCTGTCTGGAGTCCTAACAACAATTGGTTGCTCATCACCTGATTTGCCTCGGGGAGCAGCTCGCCGACCAGGTTTCGTAAAATGTTGATGCTGACAGCTTGACCATCGATCGTGCATGCCATGGGACCGATCCGAACGACCCTCGGGATGCAGGGTTCGTCGCCCGACACCGCCCCCGCAAGGTGCATGGTCTCCCGCAGTCTGCTGAATGGTGTGTCTTTGGCATTCTCGCGAACGCAAGCGAGCCACTCGTCGGCTTCGCACCACGGGATGGGGGGTGATTGGGCTGCCACATCGGACGCATCAGCTGCATGAGGATCGTGCATCTCCACCAATACTGGAAAATGGCTACGGGACCCGTCACACGTCGAATGTGTTCGAAAGCGAAGTTGGTCGACGAAGTGTCCGACTTCAAGCTGTTCACGATCAGGAACCTGATTATTGGACAATCGGTTTGGAGTCTGTGTTGAACGACCGGACATGTCGGTGGTCTGCAAATGTGCAGCAACACCGTGTGGATGGGAACGAGATATTCTCCATCCCCATCCGCATCTCGTCGACTTCGGATGTGAAAGATGAGATTCTCCAACGCATCTCCGAGATCCGAATGCAAACCCTAAACCCTAAACCTGCAAATCACCCAGAACGTTGACGAATGGCTCGTCATCCACCAGGGCGCTGTCCCTGGATCGGACCATCATAGTGAGCAGCTTGGTCATCAACATACAATATCTGCTTATGGTGGATGGCACCCAAAGCTGGTTGAACCCCACCTCGGCCAGGGGGGAATCTACCACTGAAACTACCAACCGCCTGAGATGGTATGGCACACGACCGATCATGGCCTGCGCATTCTCCAAATACGCTGAGACCATCGAGGGCAAATGATCCAAATTGGATTCCCCGCTGATCGGGTTCGGGAGCACGCTCGTTCGCTTGATGCGGTCTAACGGCGTACCTGCCAGAGTGATGTGGTTGACAGCCAGCTCATGCCAACAAGACACTCTCAGCCATGGACTCAATTCACGAATGGATGGATTTGGTGCCGCGTTCTGCACGGAACATTTGTGGGCCTGTAACGAAATGTGCACCTGGTGCTTTAGATGGAGCCCTACTGGATCGCCTTCGAACTCCATATTCAGGTGGTCCACACCAAAACACACGGTGTACCCAACCTTTCTGAAAAGGCGCTGCACCTAACACGATTGACCGTTGGCATGAATTGGTAAGAAGAAATGGTTAGCCCGACGATGGTTGCCCATAATCTTCTTGGTGGTGGAATAGTACGCACATCCATCCGCCTCGCATCGATATCCGTTCACAACCTTTATCCCTGGGACCACCGGCAAAAGCTCGAGCCGTGGATATGTGGTATACCTTTTTAGGCGAGGGTCTTGCAACTGGGTGAACTCGATCACATCGAGCGACGATGCGAAATCCATAACAGGTGGGATCCCAGTCACGCGACGGGGGCCACCGTTGCAATGTCGTTTGGGAGCTCTCCAATTGTCGTGCCCCAATAAGTGGTTATGCACACGGTGAGCCTTGGGCTTCAGACATACGTCGCAAACCCTGCACAACAAAAGACGAACGCCATCCGAAATGTTGAGAACCGTAAGGCCGACATCACGACGCAATTCCAGTGTTTGCTCGATGGGCGGCTCAATTAACATGCCCAGGGACATTGCCCTAATTTGCGCGTCGTCGTCAAGATGTTGATTTAGGGCAGAGTTGTTTTGCTCCGCATGTCGCCCTTTGAAATGGCACTGGAGCGTATCACTACGTTAAAATGTGCTCATGTAGGAATCCACGGGGCAAGGATATTTGCCGTTAATCGATCAATTGACAGTAATTCGACCGATGGCGGTACGGATCTTACAGGTTGATTGATGCACCAATCGGGGATGTCCATTGCGTTGATGAGGAGCGGCAAAACAAATGTTACATTCAAGGCATGGGAAGTGGGCCATGAATATCGGTTAATAACAGACAGATGTTTTGAGAAGGCATAAGAGTTGTAATTGATAATGAAAGGTCAATACATGAATAATTCGAGCCCAATCAAACCAACCTGCAACCTGCATACATAGGAAAATGCAGTTCTGATTTTAGCGTACGCATTGATTTTCCCGAACGCAACATCCACACAAGATCAAATTCCTGCATACACCAAGGATGTCGGGTCCATGCGCTTACTGGGTCTCAGTGCCGGAATAAGGGTTCAGGCATATATATGCAGTTGAATTTGCGATGGCATCTAACCACCGTGCTTCGTTCGCCCCATAGCCCCCTACAAAGCATGGAAGTGCGTGAGTGGAAAGACGAAAACAACATGGATTCTATCCTCCAAATGCTTAGAGCTCTGTAAACCAATACATCCTAAACTGATGTCTGCACACTGTGTTATTTTGGTGTTGGGTCGACAAACATCCGTTTCGCCAGCAGTAAGTGATTTCATTGAAACATGAAAAAATCACTGCAAAGATATCAGGTGTAATCACACAAATGTTTTCTACGATCTCATAATTCTATGTATGAAAAACATGTTCAATTTTATAACATGCTACACCATTCACAAGAGAGCTCTCTGTTCTCAACGACTTTTTCACTGTGCTCCGAACAAAGCCACTGTGACAACAACCCCGAATCAAGTTTTGAGAGGGAAACGAATGTGGATGATGGTGTACTAGGGTTGATATTTTGATACCTATACATATTGCTCACTGTGCTCAAACAAATGTTTGTGCAGGCGTCAGGGTTACAATTGAAAATCATAGGTCAATATACCAATAACACCGGCTTTGTTGAATCCACTTTAACCCTGCAAACACACGAAATCGAATTTTAGGTGTCAGTGATAACTAAATTCCTTACCGACTATTACAATAAATTTTACGTTCCACTTCTAAAATGAAATATCAAAAAAATTAATCAATTTTCTTTGCAATTATTTTTAAATATAATCATTATATTTTAAAAACATAATTTGGATTATAATATAAATTACTAACTATAAATAAAAATAAAATAATAATCTATATAAATTACATTAATCACTTATTATTAATAAAATAAGTGAAAACATTCATGATGTAGGAAAAAATATTTATTATATATACGTAATTATAAAAATGATTATTTTATTTACATTTTGTGAATTTAAACTAATTATATTAATTATTATAATTCATTGACAATTATTACACACATTTTAGATAAGTTGATAAATTCAAAATTACAAGTTATGAGTTATGAATAATTAATTTTAATTATAAATTATGCCACTTATGTAATTAATGTACTAATAAAATAATTTGAATGTATGTCAACTATTTTATTTTATTTATTGCAAAATACATTAAAATCATGGAAATTTTTATGTTATAATAATTTATTATTTTAGATAAATGATTATGAATAATACATATATTTTTATTATATTATATTATATTATTATTATAATGACTACATCAAATGATGTAATTGGATTAAATTTACTATGAATAGTTGAAAGCATAATTTTGAATAAAATTTAAAAATTATGAATACGAAATTTGATTATATAGTTAATTCAATTGGTGTATAATTACTATAGTTATAATTATTTTTTAAAAGTTTAATTTATTTTAAATAATTAATGTCATTGGATTTATTAAAAATGTTTAATGATGAAAAAATTAATGATTTCTATAAAAATACACCATTTTATTCATAACATGTTTTATATGTATTTACATCTTAGTATGCACCCATATATTGATGAGTAAAATGCGTTTAATCTACCAATCATATATATTAATTTAGTAAGTCTGTTAATCTGTGACGGGGGTTTTGGGGGGTGGGGGAGAGAGAGGCCGGTGAAGCAGCGAGCGACCGGTGTCAGTCTGTGACGGGGGTTGGACCACCACGGTTTCCGCACCGGTCAGGTGTACAAACCAGGACCTGATCTCCACAAAGCATCGCAGTCGTCCGAAGGGAAGCAATGACGATCAGATCGCATCCTTCTCCCACCGCACCAGAGGCGGATGTAAAAACCTTCCCCT
>Ga0209208_10011722_pt1 | contig 11197 bp, 13 predicted proteins | sample S1TSphfallax_3_FD_187694 | JGI IMG/M metagenome (GOLD analysis project Ga0209208, IMG submission 187694) | Host-associated microbial communities from peat moss isolated from Minnesota, USA - S1T2_Fd - Sphagnum fallax MG (SPAdes) (version 2) | ecosystem: Host-associated > Plants > Peat moss >... | reverse complement strand
TTTTGGTGAAAAATCAACAAAATGCAAAATATTTGAAAATGGAATATTATGTCACAAATTTCCTTTCAAAAAGATTTACCTAAAAACTTCAAATTGGGTTGGGGGGGGTTATCACCACATTTATGCCTACTAGCTATAGTTTTAATAGTTCCTTGAAATAATGTTGTTAGTTAAGTTGATGCTCATCACCCTAGCTCCATCAAGAAATTGAAAAAAAGACATTGGTCTTAATGTCCAATTAGTTTGATTAATTATATTCAATTTTTGTCCATTTTGACCAAATGTCTTATTTGAAAGATGGACAAAATGCTCACATTAATCAACTTGTCTAGTCAAAAACACACACATGACTAGGGCTTTGTGAACTTTTAGTCAAAATACATACCTTTGTTTCAATTCAAATGGACAAGGTGGTCAACTTGGACAACTTAAAATTTTGTTTTAATATATACAACCAAAATATTGGGGATACTTGATAAAAGGGTGGGAAATATGATATGTTTGCTAGGTTTTAAAAACTCATGAGTGAAGATTATAATTTTAAAGCTATGTTTGTACATAAGTAATTGAATTATGACAAGTTGGGTAAAAAAACATAAAGACGGCCCAAAAGCAATGGTTAAAAGTCCATTTCTTTTGTATTTTGAATTGTTTGAATGTATTTTAAGCCTAATGAGTTGATACAAATGATGTTGAAGTTAATATTGTTCCCATATCCAAGTTTGAGGCAACATTTTAAACTCATTTAATTTAATTTTTTAAAATTAAAGATTGGTCTTGAAAAATATGAATTTTAATATCAAAGAGGACTTTGTCATTGTGAAAATTTTAATTATTCAATATCTTCAAATTAGATTTACTTTATTTTTTGACTTTTAATGTTATAATTTTTTTTCAAAGTGTTATGACCCAAAGTTACAAAAACATTGTACTTGTAACACTGTGAAAGTTCATATTTAATTTTTGCAATATGGGATAGTCCATCTTGAGTTTTTCTTGGATAGTTTTGTTATGATTTTTTCATTTGTGAAAGATTTCACATGTTAGCTTTACATAAATGAATCATTTTGTGACATCCAACAAATATGTAAGAATAGTTTGTATATCTTAAAAAATTTCAATTGGGACAATCCATTTTGTTCATTGTAATTTGCAGTTACCCAACCAAGGAACAAGTTCAATGGATTGTATGCAAATATAAGTTCACATGGAAAAGGACCTAAAGTTAATGTGTTGTTGACCATTTGACTTGTGAGGAGCAATTGGTGTTGATTAATGGCATATGTCATGCAACAACCTATTGTGAAGTTTGACTACCTTCATGGAAACTCTTAAAACCTAAATCCTAGACTTACCATCCTTGTTTAAACAAAATGTGGCTACTTTCCAACCAACAAATATCAATTCATTTCAAAAGTGGTGGAATGATAAGCTTGATTCGCCTTGGGTCCCTAATTTATAAAAAATTGGCATTGATGAGCTTGAGCTTGAGCATTCTTGTCAATCTCATGCACACATGTTGGAATGCTTTAGCACAAAGTTTCAAGTTCATGTTGTATTGTGATCATGTAAGGGCATTGTGATGTTGCATGAGAAAACTAGGTGAAATGTCATGAGTTGTGGTTATCTAGTTCTAGTCACAAGTGGAAACCCACCTTCTTTAGTAGTGCTAACCCAATGTAGCTACAACATGCATTCTTTTGATCTTTACACCTTGGGGTCAATGTATGTAAATTAAATTCATATCCTTATAACTTATTAGCAATGACATTGCATGTATATAAAAGGCATGTCCTCAAAGCGTGACACTTGACATGTACATGAAAAGACCCATCCTACAAATCAAATGTATACATTTGATGGTTAATTTAGTCAAAGACAAAATTGCATGGCTATATACAAAAACTAGGAATAGAGCATGCCATCATGTGTTGTATACATGTTCTTGTTAAGATGAAATTTATACACATGGCATTTAGAATATGTGCTTGTTGGAATTCAACACATGAATGTATGTATGTAACCATCATTTGTACATACGTCTTTTTGGGATGTGTTGTCTACATGTGAATGTTTGGATATGATGGCATGTATACAACCATCATGGCAACACAAGAAAAAGTGACACATCACATTCTAAATGGCACTTGTACACAATCTAAATGTACAAATGTATACATGTGAATGTTAGGATACAATGCTTGATGCCATGTATACACCTATCATTTATATAAAAGATAGAGCTATATGGATGTGTACAAAGGTAGAGCATAGGCCCTAAACCACTAAATCATAGTCAACCCCATAGTTGCAAATTGGTCAAGTTGGTTGATTATAGGCATCACCTAGTTGTTTTTGGGATACCTTGTCTTTTCTCCCTAGATAACAACTATGTGCACATATAATGTTGGGGGTTGTTTTACCTAGCCCCACCCACAAACATGAAAAATTGGATAGTATAAGGTGAGAGACTATTTAAATGTCATCACTTGGGCCAATCATTATGGCCTTTTAATTAGGAGAGTCATTTTGTGCATTGGGCCACGTAGAAACTATTGTATCATGTGAAAATTTACATGTTCAAAACCCATTTTCATGCTATTTGAAGGTTGCACCTAATCCAAAGTACAATGTATCCATATATTTTAACAATGCTGATGGATCTCCTCTCTAAGAGGAGTTCCATTCATGGCTCGTTGAACATATTTTGGATGAAATAAAATACTAATTTGTTGATTTGAGCCAATAAATTTGTATGGTTGTGTACCGCTTGTAAAAATGACTACTCTTGATTGGCTTGGTAATGATCGGTTGAGATAGTTGGCTTGAAACAGTATGGCACGTCACCCTACCTCATTTCCCATGTTTGAGTGAGGATCAAGAAACAATTGTACACCATGTAAGGTGTGACAAACACTACATGCCCAAATAGGGTTTACAAGTGGAGCTACTTGAAGAACCCTTAATTCAAGGTAAGACCCTTTAGTCCAAGGTAAAAAGGTGGTCATTAATTCATAGTGGTTTTGGGGCACACCTTACACAAAAGAAAACTTCACATGCAATCTAATTTGTAGAGATAACTGCACTATGTCTTTAAGGGTGTAAGATTCATTGCCCTAGGGTGTGTTGGTGTAATAGAGAATCATCAATAATGATTGCATCAGTTTCTAAACCAAGCCTTCTTGGTGGAAGTCTAGAGTCTAGACAATGCTTCCACCAATGGTCAGGGGACCACGATTCAAGGAGGGAACCAATCAAAGTGCACAAACCGAAAGGAACCACATAGAACTTGCGCATTTCTGTCTCTCTTGTAGACAAGAAGCAAGTGAAAATTGCACCCAGGAAATCAATAACAGTCACAATTGTTATAGTACAAGTACATAATTGCTTTCAACATGCATTCCCCCATCACCCAAACTAGGAATAAACTCCCCCAAAACACAACAAATTTGCCACTAGCATGTGCTTGCTGTGATAGAACCTGGCATGCCTTCTCACGTACTCTTTGGTCCAAGAGGAATTCGTAGTCTGTAAGCACTTGCCACCTTGTGCGTGTAGTTCTGCATAATCCTGTAGGAGTAATCATAGAAGCACCCTTCAGGCATGTTTCTCCATCAGAGAAATACTTGCGATCACAAACAGGATTATGCTGTTTTCACAGTCGAGTCATATGGGTATCAAATTTAGACAACACAGCCTTCTAATGTTTTCTCTGCAACTCAAGAGTGAGAGTAAGAAAACCTTCTGCTACATATGGCATGTGCTTCATGTAATCTGTGTCCATCAGCTTGCAAGCTTTTGTGCATAAACTCTGCATCTGCTCACACTGTCCTTGGAGGGCTATCCTGTGCAAAGGTGAAAGTGCAAAAACAAGACTGCAGAAAAGCTATTTGGAGGAAGATGTCTGACCACTCCTGCCCTCCCACACCCACCCTAACCCCAATGTGGGCAAATCATACAAGCTGGACAAGTAGGGAACAGAGCTAGAATGCTTGATATGTAAGATTTCATGTTCTCCCTGATGACAATGCTGACCAGGGGCTTGGGATTTCTACAAAATTTGAAGTTCCATGGCAAATGTCACTAACAGTCCTGTGAAGCCTGCTATCCTTCATCACCCCTCCCATCTCGATTTTTCCAATGGAACGTAGAAATCTGAACATCACCAGTGGGGTTTGACTTCCCTGTTGGGGATCCTGTCACATCTGGGCAGGGAATGAATTGCTTGAGCGCTTGCTGGAGCTTAGTAAATGTCACTGGCTTGGCTATAAATGAGTCCATTCCATGTGAATAACACTCTGACATATTGTCTGCCAGCGCATTGGCTGTCATCTGTTCCCAACACAGCAATTGTCAGTTGTCGCCCATTCAAGCAAACTCTTATCATTTCTTCTAAGTCTCCAAAAAAACCGAGTTAAAAACCCTAGTTCAATAACCCACTTCAATTCATGTATACATTTGGTTGGTTCCTAGTTAGTTAGTCATGACTGATCAGACTAGCATATGGCTTCCTTTCTTGGTCTGTTAGTTTGACAGTTTGGTGATACATTTATGTGCTTTTGGTGCCTTGAAAGTGAAAATACAGACAGAATTGATGTACTGATAGAGGACATACAGCTATGATTGGAGTTCTATGTCGTGGCAAATTCCGAGGGGGTGGTGCATCTGCAAATCTCACATCAGGTGGAAACTCATCAGAATCTCCTCCTACAATTCTATTAGCTTTCCCATCTTGTGCATCAACCCAAAACCCTGTCTCTTCATATTTCCGGATGCGCCAGGTTGCCTCCAGCCCATCCATTACTGGCATGCACACATCCTGCACACCCAGCACCAAAACATTTAAAGAACTGCAAGATCTATGATGGTTCTACTTGTTTTGTCATACGAACGGTGCACTGAACAACCCCACTAAGCACATCTGAATGTGACCCATAGCTCATGAACACAGGCCCCGACCTGGGATCCCAGATGAACCTGGATATCTCTACTACTAAATTGACATGGGAGGGCATGGGAGGGCATGGGAGGAACCACTACCATCAAAATGAGATCATAAGAATTTTGTTGAAGTGCCTGAATAGCATCTGCCCCATTGTTGGCTACCTCAAGTGTATGCCCTAACTTCATCAGCATTGACTGAGCAACCATAACATTAACTTTGTTGTCCTCCACCAGAAGGATTCGAGCTGGCCTTTGCTGAGTCCCAGAGCCTTGCAGCAAAACACCCTCTCTCTCACCCACTGGCCCCTTCTCTGTGCTCTTTCTTGACCCCCTCACTGTACCTGTCTGTGATGGTGGCTTTGACAGTGATGTTTGTCCTGTTGAAGCCTGACCTCCTGCACTGGTTCTAGTTCCAATGGGATCCAAGGATTGCCCCAGCATACTATCTAGTGTGCTTGTATTATTCATACGGAAGTCAGAATCCTCCTCAGGTGAATTAACAGTGTGTCGAGACTTGGTTGGACTTGATCTATTACTTTTACTTGCACCTATGTGGCGACCTTCTGTTTTCGCTTTGGGCAAAGGACCTAAAATTGGTTTTCCAGATGCAATGTTGCGTTCTGTGTCACGTCTATTCATCTTTGATGTTGAAGGTAATGTCTGCACTTCTGTACCAGTGGAGAAAACTGGGGGATTAGGTCTTCTACTGTCAGGGCGAGAGAATCGCGGACGTGTTGAGCTAACATTGGAGTTTGCTGCAAAATCTGGGTAGACTCTACTCTTCCTAAAGCTGGAATAATCTTGACTTCTTCTATCAAAGCTGTGCTCCTGCTCATTGGACATCATGCTGTACAAATTGTCATTGGTTTGTCCAGTGCTGCTCAACGTCTGCTCTGCAACTTGAAGTGGTAATGTAAATGAAAACATGGAACCTTCATTCACTTTACTGCGGACGGTTATGCTCCCTCCCATCAACTCAACCTACATCCCCAGCAGATATTTCTTTTAGCACCATCACACATCCCAACATGGCAATATCTTTTGAGACACTTGCAGAAGAACTGGAAAATCACCTCACCAATCCGGATAAACACAGAGGATCCTTTTAACACAGCATCATTGCTCAAAGAAAACGTCATTAACAAAACTTATACATTTGAGAATCTCCATTATTTTGTTAAAGATGAGTGAGGAAAGGAAATGGCATGATGTACCAAATTTTTGCAGATTGCTAACCCTAGACCTGTGCCACCATATTGACGTGCATGTGTGGTGCTCGCCTGTGTGTATTTCTCAAACAACGCTGGAAGTGCCTCTTCTGCAAAAGACCAATGAAGCAAATCCATGCCATTAACTGCCATGAGGAAAAATGACAGATCAAAGAACCCTGCAATGACAGTACTCTTAGATCTAGTTAGGAGATGCCCTAACCTCACAATGGCACTGAGGAGGTGCATTCCAACAGATGAACTACTAGGCTATTTTGGGATTTGTGCTCTGACAAATGTCAGTCTTCTGATCATTTCACACCTGCTGCCTCTTAAGGTCCTTAACACTACAGCTTATGGAGGCTGCCAGTGTGAACTTTTTGCCCATACCTCAGATCTGTGCATTGCATGAAATGATCTAATCACCCAAACAAGCAACATAGTAGCCTTTTTCTGGGATTCCTTTTTCATAATTTACAGGACAATTTGAAGATTGATACCTGGAATACCGATTCCAGTGTCACAAACGTCACATTGGAGCCAGATGGTTTCTCTGATGCCTTCAACAGGTTCCTGAATTGGGATCACAGAAGTAGATGCTGAACTTCCTTCAATCATGTCCTTGGTTGTCATTTTAACAGGCATTGCATCTTGATTGGGATCTAGATCCAGTCTTTCACATGCGACAGGAGTTTGATTGAGTGGGCTTTTCAGCTTTGAAATCTCTTCCAGAGAGACATTGTGCAAAGATTCACAAACTTCTCCAAGATGCAAATTACTATAGTTTCCTTTTGCCAAGTTGGGTGGAGGCACTAGCCGCACAACAATCTTTACACCACCTTCATGCGTGAACTTGACAGCATTGCTGTTCATAATCAACAATTACAGGGGCAACCCGTCAGAATACTAACAGTACATACTGAAAGTAAATACCGGCACATGAAGTGTGCATTGAGATAGTGCATCACAATTATTCACTGTAAACCCTAAACCTGACAACTCCAAAAGACATATAAAATGCAGAGTATTAAGTAAAAGTGGCAAACAAAACCTACAAAAGGGGAACCAAATTTGGGTTGTGTCCATGTTCAACAAAACTGCACTTTCAGCATCCCAAACAAACATGTCACTCAGGACTGACCCTCTATCCCAATGGTAAAACAGTACCTGACTAAATTGGTGAAAACTTGGCGGATCCTTAGTACATCTCCAATAACCTGACAAGTGGTATGCAGTTTGTTAGACCCTGGCATACAAGTACTGTTCAACAGTTCTGCTGAAAGCAATGCTCTCTCCACTGCATCTGACTAGAAAGTAACCATCGGATTAACACTTGATGTAGTTAACCACATGCATGAAGATCAAAGCCTCCACAGCCCAACATGTGGCTAGTTTCTCATGGGAAACAAGAGTGCAGCTACAGAGCATTTACTAGTGACCACCAGGATGTCCAAAAGTCAAAGAATGACTGAAATTAGGTAGATTCTAGAACAAGATGCCACAAGGTAGGTGAAATATCAGGGTGGCAACCTCAAGGGGCACATCATCGTTGACAATCTCTTGTAAATCAAGCTTCTTGTTTTGCACTGACGCAGCTGCCGTTCGCAACACATGTTTCACCACCTCCCGCAGTCGGAACTTCTTTGCTTCAAGTTTCATTGCTCCTGAAAAGAAGAGCCGACATAAAGCCTCAGTACTATCAGATCCTATATCATAAAATCAGAAAAAAAGAACAGGAATTGTGTACAAGAGGCCCTATGGGACTACAGTAAGACAGAACAGGAAGGGAAAGCAAAGAGAGAGATGAAGGGGATTGAGTGTACCTGATTCCACTTTGGAAAGATCAAGGATGTCATTTATGAGCTGCAAAACAAGGTCACCTGAGGACAACATAACATCCACCAGCTGTCGCTGCTCTGCATCAAGGTGTGTTGTGGCCAACACCTCCGCAACACTAACAACCCCTGACAATGGTGATCGAATCTCATGTGACATTGTTGCTAACATCTGCTTTGCTCTCATTGTTTCTTCTGCTCATGAACACATTTTTTTTTGTCTTAGAGACATAACCTCTGAACTGAATTCTGGTTCTTTCAGGGTTTGGGTTTCATCTCCAAGTGGCTTATATGACTCTGGGGCGTCAGGAATTTCCATAAGTTGGTCAGGACATCTATTTGAAGATAATACAATCAGTAGACATCTGGCCCCACATCTGATCAGCAGACAACCCAAGAGGAAACCCTACTCCCAAGCGAGAAACTTGTTACAAAAGGGGTTATTGAACTACATACCCCAAATCAGAGAGCGGCTTGATGCAAGGAAAAAAAGAACAATGTCAACGAAGATGCACACCTGTGATATGAATGGTCCTATTGAGTTCTGTTTCCATGGCTTTTTGTACTGCCACTTCTTCTCGCAAGCACATCAACCGTTCTCTCTTAACCACCTGTTCGGTGATATCCACAGAGACGTAATTTAATCCAATTGGCTGCCCTGATTTGCTCATCACTGGTTCTAGTGCAATCAGAAATGTCTTCTCCCCAAACAGATCAGTGTTGAAAGTGAACTCTCGTTTCTCTGGCCAACCCTTCCGCATCACCTCCTTCTTGAATTCCACCAACTCCAGCATTCCTCCCCCGTCCAAAATCTCCATATCCGTCTTGCCAATCACGTCCTGTATCAGTAGTGAAAGTAGTCACAACGGAGAGCTTGACTTCCATCTCAGACCATACCCTAAACCTTTGCCTCCCAGTTGGAAACCATTGACTCCTTAAAAGACAAAGGCACACATCATAACCTACTCCAGTATTAGGGTTCAGTTTCTGAATGATTTTTTTTTCTGAGTAGGTAGGTATTCTCTCAAACCCTACATTGGGGAAGATTCACTATACCTCTTCAGTCAGTGTTGGAAAGGCATTATAAATGAACCGATACCGCAAGTCCACATCCTGCAGCAGCAGCACATTTGTTCAGGTACTTTCAATTATGCTAGTGACTGAAGCATCAGAAGCAACACAGCTGCATGCAGAGGAAAGGAAGAGAAAGAAGAAGAAGACCTGGTGAGCTACAATGATAGGTGCCTTTTTGAGACAAAACCTCAAGAACTCATCAAAACGATTGGGCAGGAGGCCCAGCTCCTCCAAAGGTTGTATTGCTGGGGGCCCAGAGGTGAATTCCTGCAGCTTCTTCTCCAAAAGTTCCTCCCTTCGAATGCTTTCAGATAACATCTTAGAAAACCCTCTTGCACGGTCCCGCCAATATTCAGCTGAATGATCGCCTTCCAACTCTGTGATAGAACACTCGCTTGTGGGCAATGAGCTCCATGAACCTGGCCCATCATCGCCAGGAAACACATCCGAACGAGGAGGTGATTCATCACTCACACCACATCCATCTTCTGGATTGTACGAGGACTCATACAGCTGCTCATTAAGGATCTGGCCTTGTAGTTTCTCAGCCTCAAACCTCTGCATTTTCAAGGCCTCCAGCTGCTCATTCAGAAGGCTCATAGCATTAGCCTGTTTGTCTTCATAGAGCCGTGCCAAAGAAGATTTGTATGCTTCTCCTGATTCACTTCGGCTGACCAACTCATGGAAGTGATCTGGGTCTGCAAAAGCATATTCTTTGCTGAAGAGCTGACTGTCGCCCTTCTCCACTTCCTTGGGGGCAAGATTACGGCACTTCTCATTGTGCTTTCTAGTAAGCAGTGTTGCCGGCCACAATTCGTACCCCTCCATCTCTGGGGTTTCTGTATCACTGTCCATTCTAGAACACTATCTGAGCTCTCTACTCATGTCCATCAACTTGAAGAGATCTCTGACCTAGAGCTTTGCTGTCTAATGCAACACCAGGAAGCGGCTGTTATTGCTCCAACATGAAACATTTACCTCCACACCAGCAGATATCATAGCAATCCCTGCTTACAACAATCCTGAACAGCGCCTTTCAAGGTTGCAAACCCACTATCAACCCTATCATTGTTTCTACACCCTTCAAAGTTGTTGCATTGCAATCTTCTTGCTCAGAAGTTCCTCTGCTTCTTTGCATTGAATGCTGTTGAGAAAAGATTCCTTGAGAATATGCCGAGAACTTGCACCACCGGCGGGATTGGATTCTGCCTTGCCCTGATTGACCTCCAACCATTCTCCTTTCAGATCCACATGATGATCATATCAGCATCTGCCACACAGTACAGCAATTGCAACCACGTGAGAAACTGCAACAAAAGGGATTTTTTACAGAACTTTTTCAGAGTAGTATCAATGGCCTTCATTGAACCCATAGTTTTCTATTTCCAGAGAGAAGAACAAGCAAAGACACAGTACTGTAACTACTATTACTACTATTCTGTGCCAATGGAAATTGCTGAAGAAAGACCAGCAACAAGGTTAAAGTTATGCAGGGGTGGGCTCAGAATTGAGCTGCAGAGCAGAACACAAGATTGAGATTAGAGTGCAACTATCTTTTCAGTCCCCTTCTCTATTGTTATTATTGCCTGTTTTTGCCAATTGATCAATTGATCGAAAGCTCCATGATTTTACTCTTCCTTTAAACCCCCCAATCTCTTTCAACCTGCCAACTATCAAAAAACCATGTAAAAACAAAACACACTTGAAACCAAATCATTGAAAAAAAGAAAAAAAGAAAAAGAAAAACAACAAACTGACCAACCCACCCAATGGGTTGGATTACCCACGCAGGCAAGCAAGAAAGAAAGAAAGAGGATTTGCTTGTTTTGTTTTGTGTGGCAACAATCGCTGGAACCCTAAATACAGGTTCTTTGGAAGAAGAAGAAAAACAAACACAACAAAACTAGTAGCAGCAGCTGGAGGGGGTTATTGAAAAATGGGATGATGGGTGAGCTCAAATCCGCCTCCAAGCTCTCTCACAACAACACCCACAACAAAAGAAATCTAAATCTAAGTCAGATCTCTAATCTTCTCTACAACTATATGAGGTGTGCATGATAATAACCCCAACAAACTACTTGCTACTCTCATCTCTCTCTCTCTCTCTCTCTCTCTCTCTCTCTCTCTCTCTTCGAG
>Ga0209208_10011721_pt1 | contig 11197 bp, 9 predicted proteins | sample S1TSphfallax_3_FD_187694 | JGI IMG/M metagenome (GOLD analysis project Ga0209208, IMG submission 187694) | Host-associated microbial communities from peat moss isolated from Minnesota, USA - S1T2_Fd - Sphagnum fallax MG (SPAdes) (version 2) | ecosystem: Host-associated > Plants > Peat moss >... | reverse complement strand
AAATTTCATTCAAATGAAAATACTAATTGATGTCTCCATAATATTGAATTGAATATTTAAAACACAACCCGGTAAGTCTTTTTACTCCTTGCAAACAACTAATTAATTAATTGTGTGGAAATGCCTTCGGTGAACAAGCATCTACCTAGATTGGTACCATAGTAAAAACCCCAAAAAAACTCATTTGAATTTGTTTCTAGATATTTCAGATATCCCATGCTTTTAGACTAAATAGGGGTCTCTGAGCTCAAATCTAACATTTTTTGGGTTTAATATGGCCACTAAGAGGTTGCACTCAAGAGAATCGAGAACTTAACAAGTTAAGGTGATGGTTCACCCCGACCCCACTTCTTGATAAGGGTGGTTGAGAGATTTTGCCATACGCCCACCAATAGTTCTCTCGTGTTCCTTATCCAGAGATTGACTCTCTTTTCCACTTTTGAGTGTATTTTGAGAGATCTTCCCCAGAAGAAAAATGTTATCATCTTTATGCATTCCCCCCATGGAAGAAAGAAAAAGAGACCTGTTTAAAGCACCCAAAAAAAAAATTAGACAAGGGGTTTAGGAACACCCTACTCTGAGGTGTTAACCCAACACTAAAAAATAAAAAATAAAAAATAAAAATAAAAACATAAATTGCCACAACAGATTTTTAAAAATTTATTCTTGGAAAAAAAAAGAAACACATTCGATTTTCCAAAATGCTCTGTAAATTTTTACGCTCTATAATATGACCTCCAAATACTCTAGAATTCCATATCGTGAAACGCCCGAAGAAATGTTAATGGGTAGAAAATTCTAAAGTATGAAATTAACATTAGATACCGTAACCCGAGGCAAGTGGGTTACGAGCTAAATATGAAAGCAAGTTTTTAATAAAAAGCAACCTTCTATATTTGTGGCTACCTACTTGAACCACCGGGTAAAGAAATATGGCGATTCTTCTTAAATTTTGGTTTAATTATAGGGTATTGAAATTTTTTAAAAGCACTAGATTTTATCACTTTTAATTTTATTATATAGCTTTTTGGCTATACCTTATAGGCAGGCAAGAAAAAAAAGGCTACCCATCAAAAAAAGTTGTAATCCAATGTTGTTGTTGTTGTTGTTTTGTGAAGAGAAAGACTTTTTAAGTTTGAACCATGATGTTAAATTGGAAGGAAGCAAAGTGAACCAATCTTGTTGTAATTTTTTTTATTTTTAAAAAATATATTTATATATTTATATATATATATTTATTTTTTGGGAGGAGTTGTTTTACTTATTAGAAGACTTTGAGTTTGGCTAAAAGTTAAAATATGAAAGCAAAAATTTAAAACCTTCTTCTATATTTATGGCTACAATACTTGAACCAAGTAAACAAATATGGCAATTCTTCTTAAAATTTGATCTAATTATGGCTATTGAATTCTAAATAAAAGCATTAGATTTTAGCACTTTTAATTTATACTATAGTTTTTTTTGGCTATTAAAAAAAAAAGGCTACCCCCAAAAAAGTTGTAATGGTTTTTGTTGTTGTTATTTTCTGAGGGAGTTGTTTGAGTTATTAAAGAAAGAGTTTTAAATTTGAATTATGATGTTAAATTGGAAGGAAGCGACGCAGAGGACTTCCTTGCTTGGAAGGTCGCCTTCGATTCCCACGAACAGAAGCCCAGGAAACCGGCTCGGAAGCAACGCACCACCGAAGTCACCGCGATCGCGCATACTCGTCTCTCGAATGTTAACGTGGTTTATAAGCAAGCAATCCCGATGCTCACGCTACTACATCCATCGCTGCAGCACCACTGCTCTCCTACATCATTCGATCCTCTATTGTGCTCCTTCTCTCATCATCGTCCTCTTCTTTGTCGTCATCTTCTTCTTTCTTTTTTGTGAACTTTTTTTTCTCTACAACTTGTTGGGGTTGGCCATTTTGTTGTCCCCGTTGTTGTTGCTGCTGCTTTTTTCCCCCAGTCCATAGATCGTATCTGACATCCGAGACTTGAGGAGATTGAGCTTGGATATCAGGAACGCGGAGAAGATCTGAGAGGAGAGGAGAGAGATGACCAGCTTTTACGTGTCGCATGGATCGCCCATGCAAGCATTTGAGAACACGCCTGCGGCGGGCTTTTTGAAAGAGTTTTCGAACCTGCATATGCATGAAAGGTGAACAAATTTTTCTTTGCATCCTAATAGATGTCAAGGAAGCTTAATTAAGAATCTAGCTCACGGTGCTGTTCTTCAGATGTCGTGCCGAATCCCGGGAAAAAAATTGCAGAGACTTTTTGGTTGTTGAGGAGGTGTTTTGTTGTGGAATGATTTTTCTGAACTCTAGAAAATGGAATTACGCACTGTTGTGCAGGCCCAAAGCGATTATTGCCATCTCCGGACATTGGGACACAGCGGTGCCGTCGGTGAATGTAGTGAGCAGGAATAGCACAATCCACGATTTCTATGGCTTTCCAAAGGAGCTTTATGAGGTACATACCTACATGCTGCGCATTGACAAGCTCCCGTGCACCTTTTGCTTGAGAAGAACATGTGCTCCCGTGTCTTCTTTTTTTGTTCTTGCATTTCAGAAGAATCTATCTACTCCACACTCTTGTAATTGTGGATGGTGATGATACACATGTTTGAAACCCTTGGCATTTTATTTTTTTGGGTTGTTATTTTGCAGCTTGAATACACAGCACCCGGTGCACCAGAGTTGGCAAAGAGAGTGAAGGAGCTTGTGCTGAAAGCAGGATTCGAAACAGTGGTAGAAGATAATAAGAGAGGACTGGATCATGGTGCATGGGTACCTTTGATGCTAATGTATCCAGAAGCAGACATCCCAGTGATCCAGCTCTCTGTGCAAAGCTCCAAGGATGGAGCCCACCACTACAAATTAGGTCGTGCACTCGCTTCTCTCAAGGATGAAGGCTACCTTATATTGGGCTCTGGAACTATCACCCACAACCTCAGGCAACTTGATTCAAATGCGACTGGAGTTGAGCTGTGGGTTAAGGAATTCGATCAGTGGCTTTATGAATCATTGACCAACAACAGGTTTGGTTCTGATTCTTCATGAGCAAAACAATATTCTCATGTGCTTTGTTCTATGTCTTTTGTGAACAAACAATGTCGGCGTGGATTGAGCTGCAAAAAACCATCTTGTGAATCTTCTTTCTATGACTTTTGTGAACAAAAAGGTAATGTGGCATGTATTGAGCAAACCAGATCATAGATCAATTCACTCTATGTCTTTGTGAACAAACAACATCACATGTATGGGGGGAAGGATACACAAGAGGTACCAGATAACCCTAAAAGCAAGAGGTGTGTGAAAACATTGGAACTGTGGCTTTCTTCAAGAGTCATTTACTAAACTGAAAGGTCGCAATGTTGTTGTTGTTGTTGCAGATATGAGGATGTGATCAACTGGTCAACAAAAGCACCTCATGCTCACAGAGCTCATCCTTCTTCAGATCACTTTATGCCTTTGCTTGTTGTCCTTGGAGCCGCAGGTGAAGCACCGACTAGTGAGCGTATTCACAGCAGCTTTGAGCGTAGCACATTGTCAATGGCTGCATTTGCCTTCCACGGAGCTAAATCTGAAAAAAAGCAACAGAGTGTCTGATGCAACTGAAATTTACACATACCTCCGGGGTTCTCAGCAAATTGAGGTATACACAACTATTTTAGTGTCTGCCCCAGTGTTTTCTTTTGTTTACAATCATCACTGGGAATAACTCACTTCTCAAAACTGAAAATTGAGGAAGAGAATCCCAAAGTTACAGAAGAATACAAAAATAGTTAGAGAGTACAATATAATACAATAAGATTAGGAAACTGGAGATTTGTTCATAAACTTGATAAGTTTGGTTGTTCTTGACACACAGGAAGAAAAGATACACATTCAGGATGCACCTTGTTCATAGTTCTATGACCTGAAGTTCCATTTGTGAACATCAGGAAATTTCATTTGAGTGAGAAATGAACTGCCAAAATTCTGTAAGAGATCTAGTAGACATGTTGTGAACCCTTTTCTATAAATGTTGAGTGATAGTTTGTTTGTGTACAAGTGATCTGGTGAGTGAATGGATTTATCTCAGGTTTTGTTTCAAGAACCTTTCTTGTGTTGTCCTTGGTACCCGTATAAGATAAGATACACCCAGAGTGCTTCATTTGTCTTTCATTTTTTGGACTTCTCTTTCACCGTGCTCATGTTATGGTGAACATCTGAAATTTGAGTGATCTGAAGTGCAATTGTAGTAGAAAAATCTGGGCTCCATCTCTATCACTTCGTGTTGAGATTTCTGCACAAATGAATTTTGTAATGTCTCTCTGTTTCTTCAGAATTCCTCATAAACAGATTCCAGGAATACCGTAACATATGTGACAATATAATTGGCCTTTTGTAATGGAAAACACCTAATAATCCTTGATGCAGAATTGTCACTCAGAAGAGATTCTGCCCTTCATCTGATGCTTAGAGGCTCAAATCCCTAAAGAATTAGGTCAAAAATGGGACCCTGACAAAATAATTATAAATAAATAAATAAATCTCAGTCCCTGCCAAAATAAATAAAATAAATAAAAACATAAAAGCCATAAAAGACTTATCAGGTTAGAAAACCCACCCAGAGAGAACCAGCGGGTAAGGGTCGGGTATATGAAACCCTGCCCATCAGTTCTCAAAAACCAACAAATAACCTACCCTGGACCGCCAGTCTGTTCTTCGGGTTTCAGAGGCACCCGGAACCGGCGGTTCTAACAAAATCAAAGAACCCCCAACAGTCGTCTAAAACTCTAAACATCTAAACCAGCCCCAAATCCCATATAAGTTAACCTCTGATTAAGGCTGGATTAGGATGTCTGGATTAGGTGAAAATCTGATTAAGGCTCGATTAGTACGTCTGGATTAGGTTAAACTGTGATTAAGGCTTGATTAGGACGTCTGGATTAGGGTGACCTGCAATTAAGGCTGGATTAGGACGTCTGGATTAGGTTAAACTGTGATTAAGGCTCAGTCAGGACGTCTGGATTAGGGTCACCTGCAATTAAGGCTGGATTAGGACGTCTGGAATAGGTTAAACTGTGATTAAGGCTCAATTAGGACTTCCTGATTAGGGTAACCTCCAATTAAAGCTGGATTACGACGTCTGGATTAGGTTAAGATCTGATTAAGGCTGGTTAACTTTTAATTAAGGCTGGATTAGGACGTTTGGATTGGGTTAACCTCTGATTAAGACTGGATTAGGTCATGGGTTGGCGAGATTGCAGTGGAAGAGCTTGGCGCTCTTCTGCGCTCACTTCTCGTTCAGCAACAAGGGCAGCAGAGAGAGAACCGAGTGCAGGAGAGGTGGCGGGAACAGAAATGGAAGACAAGGATTCGTGGATTCGGATGCAGCAGGAGCAGCAGTAGAAGGTTGTGGTGGTGAGAAGTGGGAGGTGTCCAAGTCGGTGGTGGGATTCAAAATGTCTGTGTGTTTTTGGACTGACATTTCTTTTCTTTTTTTTGCTTTCACATCTCCTTGCACTTGAAGTAATTGTTTTCTATGCGGCATGTGGCCTTGTAGTGGAATTTTTTTCTGGGCTGCAATGTGGGGCCATATCTCTTTGGTTCTTACAGTATTTGAAGCCAGCAATCCATTTGCGGTGTTTAACCACAATGCCTTGTTCTTCTCTTATGGTTTTGTCCAATCATAACCTGATATGCCTTGCTACCTCATCACAAATCTCAAGAGTTGTTTGAATGTTCTAGGATTTTACAAATGCTCCTACATGTTGATGTCTATTATGTTGTCATGTTAACCATGTGTATTGTTCATATAGCATTTGTCTAATTGTACTGGTTCTTGGAGCCTGCTTAGATTTCCCTCCTTTTACAGAGTAGTCATCACTTCTGTTGATCCACAGTGTGAAATCTCAGATAGGTGAAGGAGCAAATTTTTTTGTTTTTTTGCCAGTCCATCAGCATATCTGCTGGCTTTGTTTCGGACAATCATTCAGGTTTGGTAAAGAGTTTTTGGACTGTGGAGGATGCATATGGTATTGAGGTTAACCTATTTTTGGTGAGGATTGAGAGAGCTTTTCACTAGGCATGATCAAAGTCCCAACTGAATAGAAATTATGAGAAAAAATATTGCATAACATAAATTAAAAAGAAAAGAGGTGTATCAATCATAACAATGCTGGTCTCTCTTGCAGGTTGAAATGACTAATGACCACAACATTGAGTTTATAAGCACTTTGGGAGTATTGTGTTTTGATGCTTGATTCATAGTCTCAACATTTTATGACTTTCTCAAGAGTGGATTGAAGGTGATAAACAATTACACTTCAAATCCACATACAACATAATTTTTTTCTATCACTAGTTACATTGTATTTCCAAGTATGCATTCACCTTCTATCTTTGTCTCAAGGGTCTTGTTTGGAAATGTTAGTATGTTCAATAAATGCACATGTTTTCTCTTGGAAGGATCTTGATTGATTGAACCTTTTTCTTCATATATTCTTTTCTTATTATCCATGATTGTTCAAACTTCATTTTTGTAAGGGAATTCAAATTATGAATAATTGAATACTACTATCCATTGAAGAGACATGGCATATTCTTCCACAGTTGATTGATGATTTGTTAGTTGTGTACATGCTCTTAGAACAATCCAAAGTATCATTGACTTTTCTGCATATAGAGAGAATGGGTGAAGCCATGGGCAAATGTGTTTCAAAAAGTTCATCAAGATTTCACTTCTGTGAATCAATTTAAGAAAGACCCCAAGGGATACTATTGAAGCTTCCTAAAGAGAGTTCAAAGGCCCATTGATCCCCTAGTTTCAGGGGGTCAATGACTAGGACTTTGAGACAGGTGATTTTGTTTCAACAAAATAATTGGGAATTTTTTGTTTTACAAGTGTAAATTTTCTAACCTTTTAGAAAACTTGGCCATTTTTTATATATCACAAGTTGAATTTTTTTTTAAATAATTATTTATTGAAAAAAGATCCTGTTTGACACACTATAATTTACCCAAGGTCAGGTAGGTAATCTTTTGCATTGTGTACAATTTTATGGAGGAATAAAAGATGAGCCTCTTGTTGGAAGAAGCCAAAGTTGTTGAATTATGCCTTGCACAACAATTTGCAACTTTACAGTGTATATTGTCCAATGTTTATTTGTCACATTCTCCTTTGCATTGATGGGGTTGGTCCCCCCCTTTGCATGCTTACATACTTTGTTGTCAAGGGTACCCTTGATGCCAATAACATAAAACTTTATAAACATTCAAGAGATTTCACAAGTCATGAGAATTTGAATGTTCTTGAAAGCTGTGTAACCATATTATGACTATTGATTTTTGTTGCCACACAAAAAAGAAAAGAGAACACTCCTGATCAGCGTTAATTGATTCTGTTATATAAACTAAGATCTGTGTCATGTTTGTTGTCTTCTGGGATTGTGAATTTCATGAACATGTGTAAGGCAGGGGTTCTGATTGCAGTGCATAACTATGAAACTTCAGTGTGAAGAGGTGACAGAAAAGGGCATCACATGGTCTGTGTACAAGGACTAGTACAGCAAAGGTATTGATTGCTGTTTATGTGCAAAAGGTTCATGTTGATTGCAGCTATGTTCAATGTGGGAGGATGGGTTTCTTCAGTTCATGGCAAAATAATGGAGGAGTCCAAAATACTTTCTGATGAAGTAATAGAGTCTGCTGCAAACACATGAAGAAAACCAGCATTGGAAAAACAGTACATTATTTGAGGGAGAGAACATTTATAAGACTGATTAATAAAACCTTTTACGTAGAAAAGCAACCCATCTACAATTGAAACTTTTCCAACAATCAGGAATTCACAAAGCCAAAAAACCACTTCCCCCTAACCAATACATCAGAACTACAACAGAATATGGCTTTTGCAATATAGAATATGGCCTGGACACTGGAATGTCACAAACGTACATATTAAGTCTAATGTCAAATTACAGTGAACATGTATTCTACACAAATGGATGACTAAGCTCACAAATTTCAGGGACCATGGCTCTAAAGACTACATACATTTCGTACAGGAAAGGATGAAACCACAAAGTTTGCCTCACATGTGTCATCAACCACAGATATACAAAATATGGCTACTTATTCAACTCATGAATGCATATCACAATGATGTAAGGTAAACCTAAATATGTGCAATAGCTAGCAACAAACTCCTTGAGATTTCCATGCAATCCTTAGAATTCTTCACCCAGAAAAGGGAGCAAATTAATAAAAAGCTCAAAGAACAATTTGATCCAGTTCAAAATCCAATCTAATCCTTGTTCATTAATCACCAACTAATCTCTTAATTGAAGAATCGGTAATCTCTGATTCAATCAACAGATTGAATCAGGCTCCGATTCATGTCCAAGTTCAGCACCAATCCCTGACCGAAGCCAACAATTGTAATCTTGTTATATTTTCATTTGGGGCAATACCCCTAGGTTGTTGCACAAACAGATGATCATATTGTTGTGTGCTATAATGATGATGAGGATAATACATACCCACCCCAAGTGATCAGACCCCAAAACACATGGTTGCTGCTTGCTACTGGCATTCAGGTGTAAGTTGTGTAATATGATCACACAAAAAAATTGTCTCTAAAGAATTTCACTAATTCTACTACTCTAGAGCTGCTTCTGCTGCACTCAAGAATCAATCCTGTTCAACATGTGAGCTGCAAACAAAACTGCCAAAAATATTCCTAGATTTAGGGTTTTAGGATTCATGGCAATTACAACCAGTATTGCAGCAGCGGTTGCAAATTGCCATCAAGAAATTCATAGCATCTGCACATGATGACCTCTCCCCAGTTTGGATCAAGGTTCATATTGAAGCACATGATGATCTCTCCTCCCCAGTTTCATCTGTCAAGGTTCACATAGAAGCACATGATCTCTCTCTCCCCCACATGTCAAGGTTCACAAAACCCTTTCACCACAACACATTGCCTTTGAGGTGCTCTTCAAATCTCTCGGAAGAAGAAGTTGCAATCTCCTGATGAAGTTCACCTGTTTCTTCTTCTTCTTCTCCCAGTCAAGAAACTGGTACTCACTCCCCCCACCCCCCAGTGATCAGATCTGTTGTTGTTGTTCTACAGCTATATATACCAAGCTCCTCCTCCAGGCTCCAAATTTCGGATTTTGAGTTGGATCAAAACATTTGAGCGATTTTTTTAGTATTGTCTTGATCGGAGGATTTGAGCACAGTGGCAAGAAAAAATAAATTTGAGCTGTTTGATTTTGGTCAAGGAATGACCTCCGATCTTTCACTGTTGTGAAGTGGATCGGGTCCTGTGGGTACCGTTCTAGCAGAAGCGAAGGTGAATTTCCTGTGAGGAAGACGATAATCCTCTAGAATCTCTCGAGAAGTTCGTCCTCTTCCCGCGGATGCGGCAGCAACGTCGTCGACCTTCGTTGTTGCAAGTTCCTTTCCCAATACTGTTTCTTGTTGTTGCAGAATTGTTAGCGAAGCTCCTTCTTTTATTGTCGTCTGTTGTTGCATTAGCAGCTTGCGAGTGTGCTGCAGGCGATCAGCTCCCGCTTGAGAGCTTTGTACCTCAGAATTTGCTGCATGCACCCAGTAGTGGTTGTAGCTCATCCCCCGCGGCGCATCAAGCTGCTCCAGAACTGCAGCTACTGGTATCATCACACGAGCTTCTTGTAGATCCGTTTCTGCATCATCAAAGCCCGCCTGCAACGATTCTGGCAATTGCACATGGATCAACCAAATCTCAGTTAGAGCCTTGTAGATCAAAGATCCCACCATGACAACAACTACTTGGTCTTGTCGTTTATTCATGCATTCAGTTCGTTGAAGCAATCGGTCCGCTACATAGTTTACAGCTAGTACCCATGTCCAACTACTCGCAGCTCGTGAGTGATGATGATTACTTATACGACAAATACAAACACATTGGAGATTTGGATACGGATGTGGCGCAGTGATTCCGTACCTGAAGATTGACTCAGAGTGATGATGAATACTGCAGCGATCGACATCAGCACCCAAACGCACAGAAAGCTCCACTTCATTGTTGTATAGTTTGCTAGCAGCGACGATAGTTACAGACAAGAAAGGAGAAAGAGTAGTTGAAAAGCACGCCGGCGACCACAGTGATCAAGCTTTTGTTGATCGGTCTAGTTCTAAAGGCTTCAGATCAGAATTGCAGTTCTACACAAAACGTGCATGACACACTATGGGAATAGATGGAGACGCTCAGCTGCTTATAGTCTCGACGATTACAGCCGAATTCAACTGTCTGGACTCCGGTCCAAGTTCCCTCCACCCAGACAGATCCAAACAAAAGGAAACTATGAAAGCTCAAAGATGATCCACTAACACCCATGCATTCACGCTGACTTGAGGGAAGCAAACAACACCCAACACCCCAACAAAAGCAACTGCAAGAACACAGGGAGGGACTGATGATTTCTGCAGACTGGGCATTACACCACAACAGCAGCAGCAACAACAACAACAACAGAACATATATTTGAAGTCTAAGAAGAATCCGATCAGACAATAGCTGCAACTATCTGGTGAGAATCGAGATGGATAGATAGATAGATAGACGGAGCGATGGATCGATCGTTACTTATAAAGGAAGACAGACAATCTGAGTGAGAGAGAAGCTTCTTCCAATGGTTGACGAACATGATTCTGAGAGAAGTCCACGAAGAAGAAGAGAAGAAGAAAAATAAACCCCATGATTGACGGAACTTTTTTTTAATAAAAATCGATTGCTTGTCAGCGAAACTGTTGAGAAAAAACCTGCAAAATGCAACAAAAGAAGAAGAAGAAGAAGAAGAAGAAAGACGACAAGGAAGACGACGAAAACGACGATGAAGAAGACGAGCACGAGGAGGAGGAGGAGGAGGAAGATTAAGAAGAAGAAGAAGCCAAGCAAGAGATGAGCAAAAGAGAGCTTCAAAACCTACCAAAAGCTTTTCTTTTCTTCATCAAAACCCCCCAAATAACAAAATTATTATCAAAATACAAAACCTCACAACCCTATTTCCTTACACACATTCAAAATTCAAATCCAACATACCACTTTCTTTTGTCTATCATTTTAAATTTAGTTTTAAATTTTTCTTTAAAAATTTATTATTATTATTGTTATTATTAATTTTTGGAACTTGGAAAGTTGGAAGTGGGAAATCCAGGTTTTTTTGTTTTTTT
>Ga0209208_10011720_pt1 | contig 11198 bp, 9 predicted proteins | sample S1TSphfallax_3_FD_187694 | JGI IMG/M metagenome (GOLD analysis project Ga0209208, IMG submission 187694) | Host-associated microbial communities from peat moss isolated from Minnesota, USA - S1T2_Fd - Sphagnum fallax MG (SPAdes) (version 2) | ecosystem: Host-associated > Plants > Peat moss >... | reverse complement strand
CATCTACTTTTGGCTATTGCTGGATGATGTAAGATGTGAATTTTCATCATGATCTTAAGCTCATGAACAATATATTTGTCTTCCATTTTAGGTTGTGAATCTCCTTCAAAATTAATGCCTAAGTGTCCCTCAGTTGAATGAGAGAAGAGACCTTCCTTCTCTTGTCCAACACATTTTCCAATGTCCATGAGGTGATTATACAAGTTCTCCTCTCAATCAGGCCAAGATTCGCTCTCATTTGGAATCAATTCATGAATTGGCCTCTAAATGTAGGAGCTCTAGGCCACTCATGGTTCTGCAAAGTCTCAGAGTGCATTGTGTTGTTAGCTAATCAATATAAGTATCAGTGTAAACAGGTACGAGTCTCTGTAATTTGTAAGAAGTTAAGACACTGAGCTATTGTCAGCTAATGAAGGTGTGTTGTGATCTGCAATCAGGACCAAGGGAGTGCTCATCGGTCAGGTGAAGATTCTCACATTCTGCAGAGGTTGTTGGCTATATGGGAACAAATTTTATACTTCAGTCTGTTCAGGGTGACCAGAATCATAATAGGTTGGGTGAGGTTGTAAATGTGGAGAAGTTCTGAATACTTAGAAAGATATTTGATCAGTCTACATCTGACTGTTATAGCTAAGTTTTGCTCGAGGATCAACCTGCAACAGTACCCTGCTATGGTCTTACAAGTAGCTGGGTGAAACATGTGTGGGGCAGCATATTCTGGTAGTGCAAGCATGGGGGGAATGTACAGAAGGGGCAGGCAGATGCCATCCTTGGTGGCCAGCATACCCTTTGCTCTCCTTATTGTTGGCACTGTATCCCTTGGTTTCTCATGTGCTGCCAGGTGAGTGCTAATTGTCTTTGGTACTCTATGTGTACATTGAGTCAATGTATATACCACACAATCCTGCTGCAGCTTGAATCAGAACACTGTGGTGACGACTTCGATTAGCCTGTTGCCTGCTAGCTGACATCATAACCAAGTCTTTCTGTTGCATCTAGAAATGTCACAGAAACTCAGGACACTGATTTTATGTAAAAGTTTGCCTGAGTTTCTGAGTAGATTACTAAATAGCTGTCTGCATCAACTGTTGGGAGTAGATGAAGTCAGTGGGGAGTGATGGCAACTGCTTTCTGCCATTCATGATGAAGGAGGTGGTCTGATACTTCATGAGTGACACTCACAAAGTTATGATTGCACACATTCTTTTTGTGTTTGGTTTGATTCACTGGAACTATTTCTGTGGACTTCTCTTTGTTATCTCAAGCTATACAAACATATCTCGGTTGAACTCACATAGCAGGAGCCTACAGGGGATTATGGGTGGGGTTTTTTAATCTTTTGGGGTGGGAAAGGAAATGATGCCACCAGTTAATTGTATGAATCAATGTTTGGAGTTAATTTCTGATTACATCACAAGTTTAGGACTAAAGATCTGTACTATGCTTAGATGCTCTGTTCTTCAGGTGGTGGCACCCACTTATGGTTGGGTATTGGTGTGCAGTGCATATCGAAAGCAGCAACAAGAATCCCCTGCTAGGCATCCATTTTTACCTTGATGATGACATAGTGTCAGAAGCGGAGGCAGTCCTCACAACATCAGACTGAATTATGATGTCAACTATGAGTTGAGTAAGTTTGCTGGGGGGAAAGGACTGTGATCCTGAATGAAAGGAAAGATCAGGTGTAGACTGGCAGCTTCCTATGGTGTCTTTTGGATACTTTTTGTCATCCAGATCTGTCTTGAATCTGTTAAATGCTAGTTTCTAGAGTCAATTGAATTTGTGCAAATAGGGCATGCCTTACAAGCTTGATCTATGCACATTAAATGATTCTTACATGCAAGCCAGGTTGGAAGCTGCAGTCCTAAAAAGCATATGACTGCACTCATTTGTACAGCCATATAAGTGGTTTATACAAGCATGTGGTGTCATCTCAAGCCACGAACAAAATGATGTTGACTTGGAGTGATGGGTTCTATTCTTTCAGAGCATTGAATGGCATTTTCAGTTCATTGTGTCTAAAGTCTAATGTTTAGAGTGAAGTTATTCTCACATAGAGCATAGTGGTCTTTTAAATTTAATGCACTGGGGTACTCTTCGATATAAATTTGTTGATGGGAGGCTTGTTTTCCTTGTCACCCAGAAAGATGCAATGGACCATACATACTAAATTTGACCATGGCAATGAAAGTTTTCAGTTCAAAGTTCATAACAGATTTAACTACCCGTAGGATGAATTGGGATTACATGGATAGAAACACATTTGGACTGAAATGATCATACAAGTGAAATTCAATGATATGGATAAAACTGATCAATCTGGCCCTTGTGGATTGCAGTTGTGAATGAGCACACCATCATGCAATACACCCTTGGAAAAAGTGGTGTACCAATTTCATTTTTGACAAAAGGCTAATAAGCTGCTTTGACATTTGAGTGGGAATTTTTCAGAATGCAGAACCTGCAGTCTGCATCCTCCTGAGACTCGATTAGAACTGGCCATCACTTGTTAAAACTTCATCCCACCAGGTCCATGAATCATGGAAGTGCTTTCTAGAAGGGGCAAGTTTTATCTTTTAACAGTCCAAAGTTTTGTTGGTTAGATGGAAGAATGCCCTTATTGGGCTCCAAAGAAACAATCCTTCCCATGCAGAGTGAAGTCATGAATGGTCCAGGATTCTGTCTAAAGGTAATGCTGATAGATAGACACAAAACATTTTCTTGCTTTTTTTGAATTCCCTCTAGCCTGACTGCCTACTGTTGGCTGATACATTAGTCTTTGGACACAAATTGAGAATGTTGTGACTGATAATCATAAAAAATAAGCAGCCAGAAATTGATTGTGTAGCCTCTAACCAAGCTAGGCGGCAGCAAGCACAACTAGGCAAACTTGAATTGAACACAACTGCATGTGGAACAGATCCACAAACTTAGTAGGCACGGTTGCTGATAACATCTATATCCACCTGAGAGGCATCCATGGCTTGGAGCTCATAATGAATTCCATCCAATTCCCTCTGGAATCGATTCTTGGAGCTTGAATACATCATTTTAGCTTTAACTCAGGATGTGTCAAGGGACATGAAGTGGCAGTCAATGTGACAGTGGTTCAAGATACAGACAGGGAATTTTGGGTGGACATGCTCAATTATCAAAATTTTGGACAACCATTACATAAACATCTGCATCACAGTTCCAGATGAGACAGGAAGACTTCACAACATTGGCTAACTCTCAAGAGTTATAGCTAATTGAACAGTTTGACAGTATTCTCATCCAAGGTGCATCAAGATTGTTAGGGTAAGCTTCATTTCATTTTAGCTTGTCCCTTTACAAGCAAGCATCCAAGCCCAAGGCATAGTGAGGCCTACATAGAGGAGTGCAAGGAGATAACCAATGCAGAACACCCATGAAAAGAAAAATGCTGGTAACACAACTGCCTCAAGAACCCACTGCAAAAGGCATCCTGAAGTTCAAACAAAAACATATCCTGACTAGATCCCTCTCTCTCTAATGAAAGTGAGAACCTCTGCTTAATACCATCTGCTTCTCCCCTAAAAAATAAAATGGCAAAAATAAAACAGAAACATAAATGATTTCACAACTTCAGTTTTCCCAAACCAGAGTATGGATCACTTAACATGCAATGAAAAAGATTTTGCTCTTCTGTCAGTTGTCCTCAGTGGTGAAGTCGAAATCATAAATCCCATATCAGCAATCCTTCTCAGGAAGTTGTGCAGTTGAAATCCCCATAACTCGCACCAGGGGCACCTGTCTTCTCCAGAGTGATTTGTTGCAATTTCTCATCTATCTTAGAGATAATGTACCAGTATGTTTTTTTACTCTTAAGCTCCATGAACTTCAGTGTGCACTCATCACTTACAGACATCCCTGCTGATGCAGCATTTGCCTGGAACATATACAAAAGAGGTTTTCAATCACAAGTCCATCACACCAAGCATGCATCTCAAAGACTGTGGGCTGATTGCAAGTCTATGATAGAGGCCAAGTTTGATGTTTTTCCAAACTACAGCATTGTCCGAGCAGCATATAAAGTACATGAGAAAAAATCATTTGCAATCATGAAGGACAACCCCCTGAAAACCAGTAAACCCTCCCATTTCCTCAATCACTTAGGTGGAAGTAACATTTACATGGGTTGTTGACCTTATAATTTGCATTTTTGCAGTACCATTTGCATGTGAGATGTTCACCTTCTATTAAGACTACCCACTACCAAAATTGAAGATGAATAAATAAATAAAAGTTTGTAACAACTTGTGTTGAGAGCTTGTTAGAAATGTGTGTTTTTTTAACTCATCTTTATTGGCCTTGCCTACCAAAGCAAGGATATTCTGTTTAGATTCATTATAGAGTATATATAGTAGTAGCTTAAGGGATTTTGGCCCCTAGGTAATAATAATAGATCTATTTTTTTTTATATGAGAATTTTTGAGAGATGATATTTTAGCTTGTGTTGAAACTTGAGATTAATTATTATAGAGTTATAATAATATCTTGAAGGATTTTGGTTTCTTTTAGAGGATTTTTTGAAGACTATAGTTTTTGCATGGTGAAATATTTGAGTTTCCATAATTCTTCTTTTTCCTTAAGATACCTTGTTAATGTAAATGGCAAGGCCATAGTGTGACACACCCCTTGTTCTTTCATCTAACCATAGTCAATTTCAAACACATGGGTAGGTTCCAATCTTACATTAAAATTCCAAATTTTCTGAAAATAATATAATTAGTGCCAAAGCTAGCAAGGTGCTATGGATATATATATTGTGTTGGGTTGTTGGATTCCAAGCTTGTCTTCGGTAGGTTTCAATTTCGTAGTCCAAGTTGGGTTCTGGTAATTGGAGGCGAAGAAGTAAGTTTTGGGGCGAAGTGAGTGAGTGAGAGTGCTTTGAGGAAGTGCGAGAGCCGGAAGATCGTCGGGACTTCATGGCTGCGCTGCCGGAGCTCGTTCTCAAGGACTCTTGCACGGGATGTGGGGCGACGCTTGACCTCTACGGCAGCAGCTGCCGTCACCTTACTCTGTGTGTAAAGTGTGGCAAGTCTATGGCCGAGACTGCTGCGCCGTGCTCTGAATGTGGAGTCCCCATCACACGCCTGATCCGTGTTTGGTCTCTACACCCTTTTCCCACGCTTTCTTTCTTCCTGTTTCATTTGCCTCATAACAGGGATGCAGCGAGAAAGCTTAGACTTATTATGTTTGGAGTTTGAAGTTTGAAGTTCTTAGCTTCTGGCTTTGTCACAACAGATCTAAAGTGGAATGATTTTTAATCAAGCTTTAGATTTGGAGCTCAATTATGGTGTTTTTCTCTCTCTTTTTTGGTTTTCTGTCACAGCAGGTCCGTACCAGAAGGGTTTGGAGGTTAGGGTTAGGGTTTAGAGCTCACATTCTGGAAACCAGTGATTGAAACCGCGGTTTTGATGCAGGAGTACAATGTCCGCACACAACCTATGAACAAGCCACATTTTGTTGGCAGATTCTTACAAGGTCTGCCAACCTTTTCAAAGAAGAAAACTAGTGGCACCAAATGGACTTTGCAGCGGGAGGGCTTGCAAGGTCGCCAAGTATCTGAGGCACTTAGGGTACTGATCTCTGCTGAACATTTGGCCTACTTGTTAGCAAGAGCTCCCTTGCTTTCATGATACTTTAGGTTTTGGACTCTCGATTTGAGTTGAACAGGAGCTATTGACAATCTCAAAGCCTCGTGGTTTGGTTGGAAGACAAGTGGTGCACTACAAAATGCTGGTTGGTATGAAGATTTGAGGTTGTATGAAGCATTTGGGCATATACACCAACACACAGGGTAACTCCATGTACTGATTTGCTCACATGGCTCAAAGAGTTTTACTCTTGGTTGACTTTGTGGACCAGGAGAAATATAAGGCAAAACCATGGATATTGGAGGATAATATTGGGCAGCAGCAATTTCAAGGGCAGCTTGAAGGTGGCCAGCAAGCCACTTACTACTTGCTCATGATGTCTGGCCAAGAATTTCTTGCTTTTCCCGCTGGTGCTTGGTATGCACCACATGTCACTGTCTCATTACGAGATTCTCTTTCCTGTGTCCATTTGGGGTCTCTTTTGCAGTCAGGAGATCCAATTTCAAACAACTGTTTTGGGCCATTGTGATTCTCAAATGGCCATCACAGTGTTTGTTGTTTGTGGTGTAATCTCCACATCATGTACCCTGAACATGTGGTGGTGTAAGATATGATCCATGACATGTTTAAATGTGTCTCATTCACATGAATACTAAAGGGAATGAGATCTTGAGGCAGTGGTAATTGCTGCCAGGTACAATTTCAACAAAGTGGCACAGTACAAACAACTTACTTTGGAGGAAGCAGAGGAGCAGATGAAGAATCGGCGAAAGACAGCTGATGGGTATCAGCGTTGGATGATGAAGGCAGCCAACACTGGCTCTTCAGTGTTTGCAGATATGGACAAGGTCCCGGGATCTGGTGGTGGTGGGGGCAGAGGTAGTCGCAAGAAAGGAGGGGATGATGAAGAAAATGAAGTTGGTTCTGATGTAGATGAGGATGACATGGATGATGAAGAAGCTCGTAAGAATAGACTAGGGATGAACAAGGGTGCAAAAGGTGGTGATGAAGATGGTGAGGAACCTGCTCGGGATGAGAATGACTTGGATGATGAAGAGCCAGAGCGGGGTGAAGCTTCTTCTCCCAATGCTTGGATGCCACATGCTGCTTTTTCCTTCTAAATGGAAAAGAAAAAAAAATAAACACAGGGCTCATATGTAGATATGGTGGGTTGAAAACAGGTGATGACTGGGAACATGAAGAAACTTTCACTGATGATGATGAGGCAGTGGGTAATGACCCTGAAGAGCGTGAGGAGCAAGCTCCTGAAGGACCTGCACCTCCAGAAATCAAACAGGTATCTTGATTTCTTATAGTAGTAGGACTATTCTTGATCATGAGTATGGAGATATCTTGGGTCTGATGAGAGTTATTATACTTATAGTAGTAGAACTTTAAAGGTAGTAGTGACTAATTCAAAAGAAGCTGTTTATCTTAAGTGTACGTGCTGCTATTTTGGATGCAACATGAAGCAAAACTTTGAATTCCACAGGTTTTGAAAACCCAGGAGCCTGTTTGTTCAAGATGGCAGTGATGGTATCAGTGACTGACATGTCTGTCCTGGCTAAACATATCATACACCTGGTTACTGTTAAATCTGTGGATAATCATGTCTATACATGTCTGGGGAAATTGTTTCTCTTTATTATACTGGAGACAGACATACCTGAATGGGAAATGTAAATTTAAAACCCTAAAGCCCTAAGCCCATAGGCTGTGCATATGGCTGATGCAGGAAGAGGAGGATGAGGAAAATAATCAGGAAGGGCAACAGAATGAGGATGCAGCTGGTGGCTTGAGCAAGTCAGGACGTGATATGAAAAAACTCCTTGGCAAATCAGCAGGCATGGATGATTCTGATGCTGAAGACGATGAAGAAGATGATGAAGATGTGAGTAAGCATGCTGTGTCAAAGTTTGTTGGTCTGCTGGTTAAAGTTTGCAATGTACTCCCACTGTTGACCTGGAGTTGAATCGCATTTGGTACATTTTGTTCCAGGTAGATTTGGACAATGAGGAATTTGGGTTCTCCCCTGTGTTGGCTCCAACACTCAAAGATGCCCGAACAAAAGAGGAACTGACAGATACCACACCTGCAAAGCCCTCAGGTGCCACTGGCCGTTCTACACCAGCCTCTGCCACCCCTTCTAAAGGCAAACGGAAAGCTAGCACTCCAGGGGAGGAGACCAAAATTAACACCAACAAAAAGGCAAAAAGTGCATCTGAAAAGGTGGGTTGGTTGCTGTCTGAGTTTGCTTCTCTACCAGATTTGTGATGTGGTAACTCCATCTCTCAAAAAATTTCAGTTGATTGCTATGTACTTGTCTTCACCCATTGTCAGCAGCTGATGATGTCAGTATGGCAGCTTGTCACTGCTGTTAGTGATGAAGGTGACAGTCTGACACTTCATAGGCAAGTCTCATAGTTATGACTGAGTGATTGTCACGTTACCTTCAAAGTGTTCTTGTGGAGATTTCTCTGTGGTCTCATGGATATAATTGTCTTATGTATTGTCTATTCAGCAGTTATTATGTGTCTGATCTAGTACTTGGGACTTCAACATTGCTTGCTGCTAATTTTCTGTTCACCAGATGATTCACCATGATGTGGTTTTCACATGCAAACCTTTCAGTTCAGCATTACCAGAGTTAATCAATTTGGAACTAGGCAATTTGAGGTTGTAGGAGTGGACAAAAGCATTTACCTTCTGTGTGGGCCAGGGTGCAAAAACAATGCCAATATCAACAGCTGCAAAGAAGGAAGCTGCAGCAGGTGCTAAAGTTGCCACAGGAATGGGCCCTCCCAAAGGAGGTGCAACAGCCAAGGTTGCAGGAATGAGTGGTGGAGTCTCGGAGGAAGAAGCGAAGGCTTTGCTTCGACAGTCGGGCCCTATCAAGAGCCAAGATCTTGTTGCTAAGTTTAAAAGCAGACTCAAAACCCAAGAGGTGTGCTTGTCATCTTTAAGTTCCCGTTGTTGTAAAATGTTTCAGCTATGTGCCTGCAAACATCACGATCTCTTGTTGACAGACAGTATTCATAATGGAGGGAAGAGAAAGTTAAAGTTGTCTGTGCTGTTGGACAATGCGCTTTACTGAATTGCCATATGGAACATAAACTTCATTGTAGTGAGGTGTTTAAACAGTAAGGTGTTTCCATTGTGAATGTTGGGTATAGATTCATTTTTCCATGTTCACTCTTCAGGTGCAAAGATATGCTGAATGGAATGCAATTTTTGTGCAGGACAAAACTGCTTTTGCACAGATTTTGAAGAAAATATCTCGGATTCAGAAAACAGATGGTGTGAACTACATTGTGTTACGAGACAAGTGAAAATGGAGGCTGACTACCTACTATACAGGAATGCATTGTGTTCGCAAGTCTATTTATGTAAACAAGTCTATCTGTTGCTCACATCTTCTCAGCTTTCACAGTGTAAAAATGGTGCAACTTCTGACATGAAGTCTACCAGTGAGTTTTACTATCTCTGTCCTTCCCAACTTTCCTTATGATTTGAAAGGTTTCTTGAGGTAGCTTGGGCTTCACATTGATATATATGTGGACTACTTTGATATATACATGGTAGTATATAGCGCCATACTGTAAGCATCCATCTCACCATCTGTGCATGTCTGGGCTGGCCTGGTAGGTGCAGTTCCTATGTTTAAGTTTCATCACCACAAATCCTCTCTAAGCAGGAGCCAGATCCTTTTGTATTCTGGGTATAACTTGCTTCTAGTTAAAATGCTATTCCATGAATTTACTGACCCATTCAGGATGTGTTAACAACTTACACTTACTTGGCGAAGTGCCTTTGTTTGGACTCCTTTCTCTCTGATTAGTTGTGATGTTATTGAGATGTTTTGAAAATTATTGCTGATAATCAAAGTAGTGTTGCTATTAATTTGCATGAATTTTAGTAGATTTATAGTGGGTCAAGGAAAGTTTGCAACTTTGTTTTGACTATTAATAGATTTTGAAAGTTTGTGGTTGAGACTTGAGAATCCAGATTTGATCTTAAGAAATATGGTGTAATGGTTTTAGGTTGTGCCTACCACCAACCTCTAGGATTTAGGAACCATTGTTTAGCTTCATGGTTTACCAATGTTGAATAACATAATTGTTAGTCATGAAATGTTGCAAGACTTCGAAGTGGGGACTTAGGATTCATGAACTTGCAAGTTGAACACTTGCAAGTGAGTTAACATATTGGAGCATGGAGGTATTGTATACACTTGTAAATTCTAGGTGTGCCACTATCTTTTGTTATAAGAAACTTGTAAATACATAAGCAAAAAATGATGCTAGGTTATTATTAGACCTAAATATGACATTATGTAATCTATATGGAACTCAATTATTCACTCCTACACCGTATTTTTCCTTCATTGTGCATTGTAATGCCCATCATGCTTTAAACCTTTCTTTGATGATCAAGAATTTTTTTATGTGTGCTTAATGACCAATGCCAAGTGCTCATATATTTAGTCTAGTTGCTAGGGACAACTAGATTATATGTGTGTAGACTTCAATAACCATGGACTAAATGCTAATCTTTGAAAGTTATGTCTATTGTCAAGTATATTTAGAAGCCAAATGCTTGGAGATAGTGAGTGTTCACTTAAAATTTGCATTTATTCTCTAGACTTCTTTACTGGACACTAGAGAAAGAGGTTCATACATCTTGCAAGACAAATAAATAGGTATGGTACCTTTTATTATATAGCCCAACATTTTGTCAAACCTCAATGTGATCCCTACTTATAGACTAAAGCTATGAAGTTTTTTTTTGTATGAGATACAGTTCAAAAATTTGGATTTTATATTTGTGGCCCCACATTACACATATTCTAATTTTATTTTATTTTTTAGGTAGGTAACTACTCAATATTTGTTATTGTTACAATGTTATTGGAATGATTGTGAATCATGATATGTGAAATAAATTCATTTAAGGAAACCCTAGGTCACTAAGTGTGAGGATTTGAAATAATTGTGCATCATTTGAGAAATTATTAGAAATTATGAACTTTCAATCCTACAATAGAAAGTGTTGCAACCTTAGGCTCGCGATCAAGGCAAGGGTTTATAAGGTTATGGACCAAAAAAGAAAGCTTGGGAGTGAAAGAAAATGTGAGGCAATGAACTTTCACACTCCCAAGGGACCTTTCACCTTGGGAGTTGGAGTCCCGATGGACTCCTGAATGTTTAGAGAGTGATTGCAAGGGTCAAAATTCAATGAATTTTTAAAAAAATTATACTATTGGAAAATTATTGAAACGTAGATGTCTAAAATGGGTTCACATGACCCATTTGGACATCTAAAACAAAAGTTATGTCCAAAATGGTTAGGAATCAAATTGACAATTTGATTTTCGACCACTAAAAGTTGAGAATTGACTCAATTTCCTTACATGTAGGTGACTTGCAACATATCATTGGAAAGCTTTCAACAAGGCTATAACTTTATTTCAAACTTCATCTTAATCGGAGGTTTGCACATAAAGTTATGAGGCCCCAAAGTCGTGGGAGTCCCAACTTTGGGAATTTCGAGACTTCCATTTGGGAGTCACAAAACAAA
>Ga0209208_10011719_pt1 | contig 11199 bp, 9 predicted proteins | sample S1TSphfallax_3_FD_187694 | JGI IMG/M metagenome (GOLD analysis project Ga0209208, IMG submission 187694) | Host-associated microbial communities from peat moss isolated from Minnesota, USA - S1T2_Fd - Sphagnum fallax MG (SPAdes) (version 2) | ecosystem: Host-associated > Plants > Peat moss >... | reverse complement strand
AGCATCGCTGCGGGTTCTTCTCATCCTCCCTCCAGAACTTAGCGGCAAAGGCAGCCGTGTACATGCTCTCTTTCATTGATTCATATCAAGAGGCTAAGTAGACTAGTTATCTTTTGCACTCTCGAAGTTCTCACTGATCATTAGGATTGGAGAGACTTATTCCTCCTGCCTCCCTGAGAGACTGCAATCGTGCTTGTGACGGAAGTACAAGTCCGGCTCGCCTTCCTTCGACCAAGAATCCCTAAGAACTACTACTAGATCTGTATAGGTAGTTTGCAGCAGATCGACAATCCCGAGACGAAAACGACACTGCCGTTATCACATGTCTGACTGTCTACGCAAGCTTGCACTCCACTTTGTAGTCATGCCAATCCGCGAACAGCGCCCGGCGGATATCCAGTGAGTGTCACAGAGAATGGTTCCATCTTTCTGCATCTCCGTATCCGACATCTTTTGAAGTCAAATCTGCTGGGATGGGGGACAGGTGACTCGATTGGGAGGTTCGGCATACTGTCCAAAAGAGTTGCTGGTGAAAGAAAGGCTCCTGTGAAGAAGAGGAAGGCAGCGAAGGAAGAGGACTTTGAAGAGCAGAACTCGACGGCATGTCCAGCTTGTAAATACAGGGATGGCGGCCCTAATAAGGTAAGCAAGCTATGAAGCCCACGAAACTCTCTGATTTGATTCAAAAGTGTGATATTTCCCCTCTAACCCCCAAGTGAGCGGAGCTAGGGAGCATGCTCTGGGTTGCACTCTGGTGCAACTACCGGAAACAGCGAGGTACTTACCCCCAATATGATAAGATGCTGAGTGGCACAAGATCATAGCATGTATGCCATGGAACATAGGTAGTAGTGTCGGGGATTCTTGATTTCCAGTGAACCACTTACAGCTATCATAAGATTTGAGGGCCTTTGCGGCAAACATTTTTCTTCTAATAACTTTTTTGAGTAATGTCTTGGTGTTCAGGTTAGCAAGAAGCAAAGCAGACAGAACATTGGGGAGGGAGCCAAGCTGTTTCTTGACAAAAACCTACAAAATGATCCCCTGGATGATAGACAGCTTCTATCTGCACCATCAACAGGTTGTGGATTTTGTAGCATCAGCAACTCAGAATTGAGGAAGAGCGAGTTTGGGAAATGGCAGAAGGCTGGAGAAGATTTGGACGGGAATGAGAGATGGACTGATGAGTCTCTGAAGTTTCTGGTTGAAACCTGTGCTCCTCTACATATGCAGCAGGTTGGGGAGCAAAGCAATGGCCACGTCAAGTACCAGAAGAAATGGACATCAATTCTGCAGGCCATGCAGCAGAGATTTGGAAAACATTTCACAAAGAAAGAGTGCCAGAGCAAGTATTGGTGTGCGAGTCGTGAATGGGCAGATTACAGGTATTCTTATTGTGCTTCTGTGACACAATTGCATGGTTTGGTTGCTCCAACTGATGTGTATGCTGTTTTCCTTTGGAAGTGAGTCTGGTTGATCAGTCACACCCAGTCCAATGACAGCTCTTGCTATTTGCCCTGAGAAATTTTGTTTGATTGCTAAGACTTCAGGTGGGCACATAGCACTGCTGTCGAGACATATGTAAAATTGAGAATGATACTCAAGGTAGATGCTTAAGTAACGCAACACTGTTGCATGTGCTTCAGGTATTCTTCCTCCAAGATCCATCAGAGGGATCTTTCCAGGAATCCTTCTGTTGCTGGAAGGGAACTTCTCAAGCCTAAGTTCTATGATGTCTGGTATGAAACAGCTGAAAAAGTTTGTGTAAGTGAGCCAAGCTGTGGAACTCAAGACTCCATGAGAGAGGAAGAGGGACTTAATGGTCAAGGTGTTCTGAAGCTGCCAAACACAGAGTTGACCTTGAGGTGTCTGGGGATGGAAGAAATGTCCTCAAAGCACCAAATGCAGGATTGCACCAGTTCAATGAGAGAGATACAACAGCTCATGCAGACCCACCTACAGGTTCTGCTCTTTCTGTTCAGAGTTTAGTGCAGTAGTGTTGTTAAGAAAGCTGTAGACAAACTTCAATGTTTCACCAAATTTTGATGTTCTTGATTGGTCCTGGGACAATGGAATCAGTCATCATGTATTTTGTGGAATCCTTTGCAGCCACTTCCTTTCTTACACTAGCAAATGCATTCTTCAACCTGCTCTTTAGGACTGAGCTCATCAGGACCTCAGGTTTCAAGTAGACTGGGAGAGGTTGCTGCAAAGTAGCTCTTAAAACTGGTCTAACTTCTTGATATCTTCCAATGACATCCCATCCTTTTGTTGCAGGCATCAGAGAAGAGAGAGGAGGCCATAAAGTACCACACAGAGTTCATGATGCAGCTCCTCACACAGCACGTGGAACATGTGGAGAAGAGAGTCAGCAATTTTGAACAAAGTCAGCAACCCCAGCATGACTTGCTTGAGCACATCAACAAGAAGTTAGAGAAAGTACTTGATGGCTTTACAACTCTGAACAACCACCTCTCCAGTCTTGCATCTGAAATTTCCAAAACCTTGGAGACTCCATCATCAGGTTGAGAAACAACACTTTCATCACTCAAGTTTCTCTGTTCACTTGCATTTCTTATTCTTTTTGTTCTTGATGATGTATGGGCTGTGTATCATGTCAATGTCAATGGGTGGGGCTTGCCACATGGGTGGGGCTTTCTGTTTTCAATCCTTCTTCTCTTAATCCCAACAATAGTATAGTGCTTTTCACATTTGCTTAATTTTGGAGAGAAAAGTAACTAGAGATTGAAGTACAATGCCTTGGACAAACTTTCAAGCAAGCTAGCAATGGATTTTGCAATAGTCAAACCACACAAGCCAAGAAATCTGAAGAGCCAGACAAGAGAAAAACAAAATATTAGATTTACAGCATCCTCTCAGAGAAGTTCAGTCATGTACATAATATCTGCTATGCTGCAGTAAAGTAAATACATTTATGTTATGCTGCAAATAGTACCACTTAATTTCTGCTCCCAAAATCTCCAGACATTGGAGTGCCCTCACTTGGAGTGCCCTTACCCTAAGTTTGAGGTAACAATTTAAAAATAGATAGTTATCTAGTAGCATTGTAATTTAACAAGAACACTACTAATCAGCAACCAAAGACAAATTTCATAACTATCAACAACCCTATTTCCTGGACGTCACCAAACCAGGCACAAACAATGTAACCAAGCATAAATGAAGCATGGAATAACCCCTTCCCTTGCTCAATCAGTTTGCACAAATATGATATGCTCATTTATTCATTCCCAAATAACCCCTTGGGACATTAGTTATAATAGAACTCTCACATTTCCCTCGCTCATTCCTTAACCTCTTAGCACATTATTTGTAACAGAACTCTCAGATCACCCTCATTTGTTCCTAAACCCCCATTGGGGCATTATTTGTAATAGAACTCTCAGATCACCCTCACTCATTTCTAGACCCCTTGGGACATTACAGAACTCTCAGGATCGTCCTCACTCATTCCTACACCCCCTGGGGAGATTACTTGTGACAGAGCTCTCAGATCACCCAACTCTGAGATCTCCCTCACTCATCATTCCTAGACCCCTTGGGAGATCACTTGTAACAGGATTCTCAGATCACCGTCCATGGTTATCTGAGAAGCTTGAAAGGCTTTATCTAGGGTCAATCTCACTGACTTCCCCCATTGAGCTACTAATTGCCTAGGACATACCTTGGGTGGCTTCTATCAAAAAGCCTGACAACATTCAGCAGTACAGGGTTGGCCTAGGACATCTACCCCTGACATGCAAAACATGATGTCAAAAACTACTGGTACAGAGCAAACAATTGGTGTATGTAGGTTGTAAACCTAGATTAAGCTGACATAGAGGTGTAGAACCTAATAATGTAGTGGACCTATCAACAAATGTTATGTCACAGCAACTCTGGATTACCAAAAGGATTCTGGTATTGAGGAGGAGGCAATGCCAGTTGACCAGGGATAGTTTGCATTTGAGGAGAAACTCCTACACCATATGGATACTGTGGAGGGGCAGCTACTCCATAGGGATTGCCAAAAGGGTTTGGACCTGTGGTGGGTATGCCCATCATCTGTTGATGCTGCAGCATTAGCATAGCTTGGTGTTGCTGCATCATAGCCATCTGCACATTCGATGGTGGGGCAAACTTATCTGATGCCAAAAATGGATCCATATGCTGGACAGATGGCATCCCTGGAGCTCCATGGAATTGATTGGGTGCAGCAGTATTCATGCCCATGTTATAGCTGTTTGGAGCTACTCCATTGGGACCTCGCCTTTGCAATGCATCATCATATAGGCTGTCAAGTGTCAACTTATCAAGTCCACCAGCCTGCAGACACAACGTGATACATTATTGGCATACTCATAACCTTCCATCACATACCAGACACGTCTATCAAAGTTTTTCCACAAAGTTTCTCCATGGTACATATATGTAGTCATTACTACTACAGAGTAAAGACAGGAAGCACAGTGCAGACACACTGTTCATTACGATGAACTTAAGAACCATAGACACCCTCCCCCATTTAAAGGCAAGATTGCATATATAAAATAAGCAAAAGATACTCATAAAATTTTCACACCAGAATGTCTAGGAGGGCTCAAGCTATGCCTCAAGATCTTTGAATATGGTCAGAGATCAAGACAATTGCACTCATGCCATTTCCTGTTGCAAATAGGCAGGCTCCTGTGAGCGTGTCCAAACAGGGGCATAAAAAACACACGGGAAGAATTATGTTATGCACTTAAAAAGCTCCCCAGCTGGCAATTAAACATGCTCATCACACTTTCTGCTTTAGACTTACTTAACAGCATACTACAATGTTCCAGTGAAGGATATCACAAAGTATGCAGCTCAAACCCAGTTGCTATTCTTGCCCTGCATTTAGCACAGACAGGACAGTACTGGTAGACTGCTGAGCTTCCCAGAAGGAAACAACAAAATGACAGGATAGTGAGCAACCAGTGACTAGGGCAGGGCATGATACAGATCAAATGGAGAGCACATACAAATTTGCTATTGGTAGCAACACTTGCGTTATCAGTGGGATTTGTAACCAATGCAAGCTCCCAACCAGTGGTCCCATTTGCATTATATGTAGATCCGGTCCCATTTGCATTATACGTAGATCCAGTCCCATTTGCAGTAGTTGTACCTGACCAACACCACTCCGCAATGTCAAGACATATTTCATACTCAAGGATTCAACATCTGCCCTTATGCAAAAACTGAAGTTCATTCATAAGTTGGATACCCACTCATGAAAATTCTCTCAGCAACTCCAAGCAATTAAAAAGAAGAGTGCGTCCAAGTCCACATCATTTTTAACAGCAAAGAGGCCCCATCCTCAGTTCTCTTCAAACCACAGTTTGATTAATGTCTGATTTGAACAGTAGACAACATTGATAGAGTAGAGCTTCTTGAAAGTTTATACAAGTTCTCACTTTCTGGAACAATAGCAAGTGCCAATGCATTGCTCTCCTCCAATGCAGCTGCTGCATTTGGCAGGTCCTCATCCAAACCCTGCAATTCTTGTAACAGTCACCAAATCACTTACAGGGATAATTATATATGACAGCTTTTCTGGATGAGCAACCACACACTAATTTATTCCATTAGTTTTTCTAACTAATTAGTTAGAAAAACTAACTAATTTTTCTCTACTACTAGAATTGACTATAGTCAAGTTTTTTCCCATGTGCCAATTTGGAGCCCTAAGTGAACCACTAGCCTAGAAAGGCAGGATGAACCCAAAATTATGGTCTGCAAGATGCTCTGTAACAGCCCAACAGCAGAACTTCCTTCAGTGGAGGAAATATTCAGTCTGTTACAGTTTTGCGAAAGCACTAGCTAAAGCTGAAATGTGAAAAAATCTAAGTTTGTCTGCATCCAATTAAGAATAGTTGCACAATTGTCCCAGAAACCACCTCTGGGCAACCTTTTGAGAAAGACACCCACCAGAAGATCACCAACTGGTTCAAGTGGTGGAGCTGGAGAAGGTGTTGATTCTGGAAGAGGTTCTGCTCTAGGTGAGGCATCCTCATAAACTTCCTCTTTAATGTCAGATGATGGAGTGGGCTGGATATGTGGAAGGGGTCGCTCCTCATCCTCCTATTCCAGAAAGTTCCAAAAGAATCAGGTATATTCTCATTTCTATATCAAGAGAATTCCACCACTTGAGAAAGAGAATTTCATCACTTACTGGGACATCTTTCAGATAAAGAGTTTTACTTGATGCTGCACGTGGAGCATCTTTCACATACTCTTCCATTGTGGAGAGGAAAGACTGCGGAGGCTGCATCACAGGAGGTGCATTTGTTAGATCAGATCCTAAGAAGTTCATAGCCAACAGCAGGCTGTAGGAAGTTCATGCCAATATCTATTTGACAATATGGTGGCAGAGTTTCAAAGAAGCACTTGGAACCGGCATCATTGACATGTGATCCCCCTTTATAAACTTAGAGGTATTGAAGGACTAAGATATATTGCAGGCAAATAAAAATCATCAGAAACATCAACCTACCTGCTCAAGGGTTGGAAACTGGAAACTACGAGCATGGTCAAGCCCCTTGCACACCTCATAAAACTCTGATAGTTGGTCAGCCTGCAATGATAAACATCAAGAGCAATAACCAGGATAAGTAAAGCCTTTCATAAACCCAAACATACAGATTATTTTTTCAAAATGACAGAAATGGTGCATACACCAGTAGCAAAAAGCCTGCAAAAACTACTTGTTCAACTGGAAACCCTAGTGGAAACTTACAGAATTGAACAGAATTCATCCCTTGAAGCACAACCTTGCAATGCTGTTGAAGGCACAAGCAAAAAAGAGTATTCCTTATTGCCATTGGACGGACAGACATCTACTTTCATATCAATCGCTGCATTTTCTCTCCACAAGGACCAGATGCCAACTTTGGTCATAGGGCTCTAACCTGCACCCCAGCTCGCTTATATATCTCAAGTGCTTTTAAGGCATCAACTCTCTGCATTTCAAAAAACTGCAGACAAGAAGACAATTTTTAGTTGGAAAACAAAAGAACATGTGGGGCTGAGATATCAACTGAAACAAAAGTTGTGTGTGCTTAGTGCATATGCAATACCAATATTCACATAAGAACACTAATATGCTGAAATCGAAGACAAAGGGACAGATGCCAGCCCTACCTTATCTACCAGGTTGATGATGCCATCATTTATTGCACGATACAGCTTGAAGCTTTCCTTCAACACCTATGGAATAAAGACATACTCAAAGACTTGAGTTCCAAGAATCCGATTTCAATACATGAGCCTTAAAAAACACTCACTTTGCTGTGTACACCATAATGCAAGTGTCATCTACAGTCTATGGAGAGAATCCCCAAAAACTATCAATGCAAGGAGAATACTTACCAAGCCCAGTGCAGCTTGTATCACATTGTTACTGATAGCAGCTCCTTCAGGCTGCAAAAAATCAGCATCTGACTCAGAGTTTACTAATGCGAATAAATTCAAAAGAATAACATTTTTACATAGAAAAAACCTACCAAAATCAGACATTCTCTTTCCACATCTCATACTGACTTCAAAGTTTGTATGATTCAAACTTCAGCAGCCTAATGTGTTGCATGGAGAAAGGATTTTTTGATGGGATTCCAAACCAAGACTCTTCTTTCACAAACAAAAATGCTGGTCATGATGTAGAACCTGGCAGCCCAAAAGGCGATGCAACAGTTGTTGTAAAGCAGGCAATTGTTCCAATAACTCCACAGTGTCCAGCTCCCTTGTCCTACTATGCCCCTTTGGTCAGCAAAAACCTTCAGATGGTTATACACTGAGCAAAAAAACCACACAAGCTCCAATGATTCAGATTTATCAACCACTCCAACAGTAGAATACTGCCAGACCCTAACTTACAGCTTCACAAAACTCTGTGGAGTGAAGCCACTAGACACCAATCCAAAGAGTATGAGAGACTCAAAATTCTGAATGAAAAGAGATCATCTCTCCTTGTCAAGATAGAAGCCTTACTGCAGCCTGCTCTGACTCAACATCATATTTCAACACCCGAAAGCATTCAAGCCGCTCTTCCAAGTACAGTGCATAAGTACGCACCCATGCTGAGTAATCCCAGGCTGTACCAACAACCGCTGCATTATTATCACAGAAGCCTACTTTCTCACCTACTCAATTGGAACAAGGATTGTCAAATTGACCCCACTGCCTTCACCCTGTATGTCACTTTTTCACTTTAATCCTTGGAAGTAAGAGCATGAAATAATAGCACTAATTTGCCAGATGCTAAGTGCTCATGTTACACTATGGGAACTGATACACAGCCAAATCTGCACACCATTTGGACTTGAGTCATCCTTGAAGTTTGAAAGATTGAGGATGTGAATCCGACTGTGAGAGTAATTAATCAGTTCCTCCCGAAATGTTGGGTCTCCTTCTCTTAATGTTCGATGAATGACAATCATTGACTTAAGCGCAACCTGTATTAGGTAGAGAAACACTCATACTTTGATATGCAGCCCACCAATGTTTGGAATTCAAACCTGAATGAACATTGCTCTTGGAGCATATTGCTGACTTTGCCTACCCCAGCCTTTCTGTATTGTAACAAATGATGCCTTTGACTGAAAATGCATCCAATGCCGTAACTATGAACCAAGAGTTAAAAGATGTTAATTCTTGCAGACATGACCTAAGCTTATCATGCAAATCAGGATCCTCCAATTCACAACAATACCCCAGTGAACTCAATGCAGTATGCTTAGCCACTGCTCCATTGCAGCCTTATCTAGAAGTGATTCAGAGCATATTGGCATATCCAAGTTTCCAACCTACAAAGACTGTGAAATGGCACCAAACCTTTGAAACTGCAATGCCACAGAATTCTCCTCTTTGGTAACCAACAGCAGCAAGTTTTTGCAATACTAGATCATGTTTGCCTATCCATAAGTTTGCATCAGAACACCAGTCTGGATGAGTTCAGAACAGACTTTACCGTCCAATTGTGGGTTTTTGAAATTCGCCTTGCAAAAGCATTTATGCAATACACCACATCTGCCCTTGGCCTTGCTGATGATGTAGCATAGAAGATGGCTGCCAAGGTCCACAAAAAACACAAAAGCATCAGGATTACAACATTGGTCCAACAGGATAGTTGCAACCACTTGAAAATCGCCTTCACGTGGATTGATCTTGACAAGAAAGGGACACTCACTTCGAACATGCTTCTCCTTTGGGGGGCATTCCACATGATTGGTTGCTTTCACAACAGCAACGTCAAGGTCCTACCATTCTCCACAACATCATCCAATCAGTTATACACACACACACATTGACAGATGCATGCCATCTCCTCGAGTCCAATTCAAAACATGCAGAGCTGCTAAACCCCTTTTAAGGATCCTGTCAAAGAAGCTGAACAGTCCTTCTGGAAACCATTCCTGTGAAGAAGTTGACAAGACTGCAGCATCTATCGAATGCATTCATGATAATGTTGGCAAATTGAAAGCTATACTCTTCACATCTGGAACCTGTCCTAGCCTGGATCTAGACATTGAATTGGAAAGCTCGTGCATCAAATTACAAAGCCACTGTTCAATGCCAAGTTATAGGATTGATATCCTGCTTTCCTTGGTACAGCAACGAGAATTGTGGAGCTGCTGCTCCTTGCATGCCACGATCTACAATCTTTGAAACACACTCCAGCGAATTCAGGCAGCACTGGACGCAGATGGAGTACAGAATGCTATAGGCCCCCTCAACCCTCACATCTGACTACGAGAAATCCCTCCATTGACGACATCGCCAGGAACAATGTGGGCGGGAGATGGCGCAACGTAGAACTCACTAACTGTTCAAATGGCCACAATACCGAAAGAAGAATAACAAATCCAGAGAAAAAGCTCGCCTCAATGCACTCGACTACACTTCCTAGGGTCAGACACAGAAACTTGCCTTGTAGGAGCTGTTGACCTTGGCGAGGCCGACCTTTGTAGAATCCTTGATCGCACCGAGCGCCTTCCGCAGGCTCTGTTGCGTCGACAATCCCGCCATACCCGCACCACCAGTTTCCTCAACCGCACCGCGCAAAAGTGAATCTCGTCCCCTTTATCGGCTTACTGTCCCGCGACGGCTACAGTCCCTCCCTCTCCACCATGCCTTTTATTATTTCGAAGCCTAGTGTTTACTCCGATTCTACGCCGCGGGGGCCCAAAACGGAGACTCGGAGCTGGACCATGCGGGAGTCATGCAATGATAAACTCCTGTGTCCGTTGAAGTCCAGTAGGTTTTGTCCCTCGGACTCTCCTCGTCTATAGAGACACTAAAAAAATGCAAGACAAAAGTCAGAATCAAGAGAATCGCAACTCAAGCGCTTCAAGAAACTTGGCACGGATGCAGTGCACCTCACAGCAAAAGAATCTCAAGCTCCAGAGAGAGTTACAACATCAAAGAGAGTTACAACAAAATCGAACGCTCACATGCACCAAACCGAGAGAGAGAGAGAGAGAGAGAGAGAGAGAGAGAGGCGCACACACAGAGCAACACAGGAGAGCGAGAAGACGACCGATTCCGAGCATATTGGACCACCGGAATGTCAGTCCTCGCTGTCCAGACGACAGTTCCGGGTGAAACAGTTTTTTTTTCCGGCATTATGTTGGACGAATGGGTACATATTCCAACAAACAAACAAGCGGAAAGAAGTGACTGATTCCACACAGAGAGATACACACACGCAGGCACACAGCAACATAGGAGAATGAGAAGAACGACCGATTCAGAGCATATTCGACCACCAGAATGTCAGTTCTTCGCTGTCGAGACGACAGTTCCGGGTGGAACAGTTTTAGACAAATACGTATACATTCCAAAAAACAAGCCGAAAAAGGTGACTGATTTTACTCAAAAGCCCTTGTTTGTTTTTGTACTCTTTAAAACAAGCAAAATAATTGATTGGCTCGACCTTCAATTATTGGGCCTGGATTCTGGATGCCTTGGGCTTTTTTTTTTTTTTTTTTTTTTTTTTTTTTTTTTTTTTTTTTTTTTTCAATTTTGTGAAGTTAAAAATTTGGTAATTTTCCTCCAAAAGGTGAGAATTTTTTTTTTGCCAAATTCAAACAAAAAACAGATTTTGCTCAAAATTTTGCTCAAATATTGGAAGTTTGAATTTGTCATGTGTGAGCGGCAAAGCCTTTGCAGGAG
>Ga0209208_10011718_pt1 | contig 11199 bp, 6 predicted proteins | sample S1TSphfallax_3_FD_187694 | JGI IMG/M metagenome (GOLD analysis project Ga0209208, IMG submission 187694) | Host-associated microbial communities from peat moss isolated from Minnesota, USA - S1T2_Fd - Sphagnum fallax MG (SPAdes) (version 2) | ecosystem: Host-associated > Plants > Peat moss >... | reverse complement strand
GTATTGTTGGAAAGTCCTCAATGAGTAGGATTTTATGGATGTGATTTCATAATTTTTGTACCTAAGGTGCATGAGATATTGAATTTTGAGTAATATTTGTCATTAAAATTCATTAATATTTAAAAACTCAAATTAAATTAGTTAAGTAACAAGTTCACACTTGAGCTCATGGAATGGGCGACACTAGACACTAGTTTGGATTAAATAAAGAGGCCATCAAAGGGGTTGGGATCAATGATTTTTTCTTTGAAATTTCTAAAGTAAAAGTAAGCGACAAGCATCTCAAAAGTAGAATTCACATTTATTAACAACACTTATAAATAAATAAAAATCCAAATTTTTCTCCAAAGAGCAACAAAGTGATGACATATATATTGCCCAAGCTAAGAAGGCAATAAAAAAGTGATGACATTTCTTCAAAAATCATAATTTCCCTCTTTTTTTTTTGGGCAACTTTTTTTGGTAAAAAGACCTCGCGTTTGTGTAAAGATATACCAAATTATTTAATTTAATTTAATTAATTTACTATTATTTTCTGTTGCAAAAACTTCAACAAAAAAAAGGAAAAAAAAAAAAACATTGCTTGAGATTTCCACTCCAATAATATTCATTCTTGACACCAGGCTGGTTTTTGCCTCATCAGATGGCCAAAAAAAGTCTACCAATTACACAACCTGCAAAAAGGTCACTGACTCCAGTTGGTACTAGGCAAAATACAATGAACCTGTTGAAATCATTGAATGAAAGTTGTCCTCAACATACATCATGTTCAAACCTTTCTCTTCAGGTTTCACCAACGAAACCCATCCAAATAACAGATGATAAATACACCTTTTGCAGGGCCCCAGAGTGGACCAAGAGCCACCAGCACACCATTTCGGGATGGACAGTGGATGAACAGAAAGAAAATGCACCATTGTGGTTACCTCAATTTTTCTGTTCTTACTACCTACACACTAACAACCCACCTCACCATTAACCCACGTACTAACCCAGTAACCAAATATTATCCTACATACTACATACCTACCTACCTACCTACAGGACCTATCATTTACACTAGATGAAACAGGACATTGACCCAGTTGGTAACCAAGTTAATTATTATCCTACCTACCTACCTATCTACCTGCAGGACTTAGCTTTTTCAGGACAAGGTCACCAAGGTAAAAGCCTACTTTTTATCATACCTACAAGATCTACCTTTACATGACATCAAGTTAGGTTCGGAACCAGATTATTGTCCTACCTACCAACAGGACATACGAACTCATTGTCCTGCATATCAAAGGACCCACATGCTTATTATCCTACCTACCAACAGGACATACATGCCAACAGAACATATGAACTCATTGTCCTACCCACCAAAAGGTCCTACCAACAGAACCTACATGCCAACAGGACATATGAACTCATTGTCCTACCAACACGAAATACCAACTCATTGTCCTACCTACCAACAGGACATACCTGCTTATTATCCTACCTACTAACAGGACATACGAACTCATTGTCCTACCTATCAAAAGGACCCTACCTGCTTATTTTTCTACCTACCAACAGGACCTACCCACTTTTTACCTACAGGACCTACCTTGTGCAGAGAACAGGTTACCATGGTGAAACCCAACTTCAAACTCAGTTTGGGGGAACGAAGGATTGCACAGCAAACGCGCAGATCGTTAAACAAGAAGAAGAGAACGCAAAGCGCTTGGATCGTTGCGCGGAATCTCCTCTGGTGCGATTTCCCGATGTTTCTTGCATTGGTTGTTTAGGATTATTGTGTAGTCTGATCGCAGTAGTTTGTGGTTGTGTGTGTGTTTTTTCTGTGAATTTGTTGGATTTTCTGGAGTTTAGATTTGAAGGTTTTGGTGGTTTGCAGGGACTAGAAGTATGCACTATCTCCTTTTGTGCATCCTCGTCTGACTGACTGACTGGTGTTGTGGAAGCAGGTACGGCGCCTTGTTGTGTGTATGTTATTTTTGTTGTTGCTGCTGCTAGAGTTTGGAGTTTAGATCTGGGAGTGAACCAGGCGGAGAAAGGAGTTTGCTGCTCCTGTATCGGACGCAGGCGGTGACTGTTTTGATTCGTGATGCGTGCGTCTGATTGATTGACCTAACGCTCTCTGTTTCCGTGAAGAGAAAGCGGAGAAACAGCAATGTCGAGCTTGAGCTTGAGTCATAGGCGGCATGAGTTTCCTAGGGACACCTTGCCGCAGACGCCAAAGGCTCGGAAGCAGTGGGAGTGGACGAGACCAGTGCAATATCTCCTTAAGGAGCAACGGCTCCTGTTCGTTCTCGTAGGTATGGCATTTGCATCTGCCTTGTTCTTCCTTCAGCAGCCCCAGCACCGCTTTGGCTCCACAGTAGTAGACACGAGCGAGCATCGCGCTGCTGCCCTGTCAGAAAGGCGCGATATCAACTATTACAAAGACGCGGCTTCAAGGGAGCTTTTTGGCAACTCCCTGGGGGTTTACGACAGGTCGGAGTTGTTCGGGAAGCAGCAGCAGCACATGGGAATCATCAGTACTGCGGGTGCCAAAGTTCCTCTTGGTTTGAAAAGGACAGCATTGAGAGTGGTAGTGACAGGAGGGGCAGGCTTCGTGGGAAGCCATCTTGTAGACAAACTGATTGCAAGAGGTGACAGCGTCATTGTTGTTGACAACTTCTTCACTGGGAGGAAAGAGAATGTGATGCATCATTTTGGCAACCCGCGGTTTGAGCTCATTCGCCATGATGTGGTCGAACCGCTGCTTTTGGAGGTTGATCAGATCTATCATCTCGCATGCCCAGCCTCTCCGGTCCATTACAAGTTCAATCCTGTGAAAACCATCATATCCTCTTCAACACATGTTTGCTCTTCGCTTTTTGACTTCCATTCCGAAGAGGGAAGCAAGAAAGAAAGATTCTCTTCTTCTTGGGTAGATGCTAGTCTTCACTTGATCCAGTTAGGGCTATTTGTGTGGCATGCATGCAGATTGAGTTGTCATGATGAAAAATCCTTGACCTTTGAACACAAGACTAATGTGGTAGGGACACTCAACATGCTGGGGCTGGCGAAGCGAGTTGGTGCGAGGTTCTTACTGACAAGTACCAGTGAGGTTTATGGAGATCCCCTGCAGCACCCTCAGAAGGAAGAATACTGGGGCAATGTCAATCCCATTGGTAAGCCCAGTGACCTGTTTCACTCCATATTGTTGTCAAGAGTGTGCATGGGATTCTTTCAATTCTTCCAAAATTGTGGTTGAAAGCTACACAAACAAGCAGGAGGGATTTGATTATGGCCTTTTTACATCTCACAAATCTCATTAGCACTTGAGATCAATCAACAACACGGGTTCAAGGTGTGTGGTAGTCACTGCCAAGGGCACAGAACAGAAGAGAGTCTGTACCAATTGGAGAAACAGTCTGGTATGCTTTTCCCATGAAGGGTCTCAAACCTTTCCAATGTCTACAGGTGTTAGGAGTTGTTACGATGAAGGGAAGCGCACAGCTGAGACATTGGCAATGGATTACCACAGAGGAGATTCAGTGAATGTATGTTTTCATCTTATTTCTTAAATTGTATTGGTTTGGTAGTAATATCACTGCCTCCCAAATTGCTAGAGATCTGATAAGTTTGACTTGTCATCTGCATGGTGCTGAACCTCATTCCTGTATCTTCAACCTGTAACTTATGTGTGTTGAGATCCCTCCCCTTGTTGTTCACTTGACAACTTCAGCTCTCCAATGAGAATGTCTGTTTGTCACCATAGTGGAGCTCAATTGTGTCCTAATGGGCCACATGTTTTAAGTTATGGAATAGGTGAAGTTACTTCTGAAGCTGTATCTGCAGGTCCGCATTGCCCGGATTTTCAACACTTATGGCCCTAGAATGTGCATTGATGACGGTCGCGTTGTGAGCAACTTTGTGGCCCAGGTATGTGCATTGTACAAGCCCCCAAATCTGCTTGCCTGAACTCTGTAATGTCAATAATTACTCAGAACAGCCTTGAATCTGTGAATCTTAGTGAGAGCTTCTGATTCTGTATGCAGGCACTTCGCAAGGAACCACTGACAGTATATGGTGATGGAAAGCAAACTCGGAGCTTCCAATATGTTGCAGATTTGGTATGTTTGTGTTGCTAGTAGTAAGAAAAGCAGAGAGAGCACTTGAAGGAAGAATCTTGAAGTTTGTCCTTGATTCCCCTCTTACTTAATTGTTATGAGATATGTTGGCCATCATGGAAAATTTATCAACTTTGAATACTTGGATCTCATGTTTTCCAGAAAACCTCATGGTAGCCTCTTCAAATTGATGATGATTCCTAATTAGCAAACCTAATGCTATGTATAACATGTCACATAATGTGGCACCCTATTCACAAAAGGAGCCAGGAAAGTTTTGATTTTGACAGGATGTTGGGGAGAACATCTAATTTATGAGGGGTGTGCTAGGATTGACAATGTGACAGCATTGGTGTGCAGGTTGATGGCTTGATGCGATTGATGGAGGGTGAGCATGTAGGGCCTTTCAATTTGGGAAATCCTGGGGAGTTCACAATGTTGGAACTTGCAGAGGTCAGAGGATACTTCCTCTAGCTTGATTTGAAAGCAAAGTAACTGTAATCTGCCTCATGTTTTTGCTGTTCAGAAGTCTTGCTTAGGGACATTGCTTTGAGGAGACGATCACTCATTCTGTGGCAAAGTCAATTTTGCAGTGATTCATCTACTGTGTGTAAGGATGCTCTATGTGAATTACACACTGATTTTTCTTTTTTTTTCCTGTCTTCATCAGGTAGTAAAGGAAGTGATAGATCCTGCTGCAAAGATTGAGTTCCGTGAGAACACAGCAGATGACCCTCATAAGAGGAAGCCCGACATTACCAAAGCCAAGGACCTGCTGGGATGGGAGCCTAAAGTTTCTTTGAGAGAGGGGCTCCCACACATGGTGTCTGACTTCCGAAACCGTATTTTTGGTGATCAAAAGGAGGAATCATCACCTTTAGAGTAACAATCCTCTCCTCTGTATTCCTGCTCAGAGGACACAATCTGTTCTTCAACTCTGCACCCTTCACTCACATGGGTGGGAACCATTTATTTCTCTCCTATACTGAGCAGAGTTGCACTGGGTGTAGCAGTTGTTCAGGCACTTTAGTGATATACAAGCAAGGATGGTAGTCTTGCAACATATCTGAAGGGTACAGGGGTGTGTGAAAACTAAGAATAGTCAAAATTCTTCTTCCCGTTTAGGGGATCTGTTTCTTGCTACTTTGCAGTGGCTTGCTGAGTAGTGCCATTGAAAATATAGACTGTTCTCATCTCTCTTTCATGTATCTGGTGCCTACATGTAGCAGTTACTCTAGTTTATTGAGAGTGCTTGTCTTCTGTACTCAATAGCTTCAACCCAAGTAGCAGGTGTCATGTATTCCAGGATTTTATGCAAGTTAGATACAATTATGGCTGGTTTTCTTGTTTTTGATCTGTACAAGGTGTTCAGCTCCTATACTTTGGAAGGCTGTGGCTGTAATTTTATTGTTGATTTTTATTTGCATCCCCAATGTGTGTTATATGTTATTAAATTGACATCATGGATCAGCTGCTTAGGCTGTAAAAATACCATTTCAATGAAAGCTGCATTATCATTTAACAAAAGCCATTCTTTTTGTATCAGTGATACTGATGGTCTATATGTTTCATCAGGTGAAAATGTATAGTGATATGGAGTAACCCTGATTTATGCATAGTGAATGCTACACAAACTATGAGGAACTCAATTTCTCTATAGACAAAACTATCTGTTTTCCTTGTTTTTCTCAATTGATGACAATTTAAAAGTAAAACCTCACCATGCAGTTTCAATGTGGTGACAGTCAGACTCATGCAATACATGCATGCATATTTGTAATCAGTTTGCTTTAAACTGCAAGTATTGTAGTGACCAGCTATAATAGCATCCCCAAGTTTCTATCACAAGTCCAAAGTCCAGCAGCAGCATTATGCTGATTAGCTCCACAAAATGCAAGAGACAGGGAAGGGAGATGAACAACAATACCAAGGAGCAAGGGAAACACTAGAAATGAAGAGGAGAGAGAAACAGAGAACTTTCAAGCTGAGGATGTCAAGGTCAGACATAACATATGAGACTATCATTGGTGTTAACCAATGTCTCGATACAATTTCCATAGCATCCTACACCACTGCTTATCTGAAATTACAGATGCAGAAATACATAACTGATAGACTGTCACATCCAGTAAAGGGAAAAGAGTGTTGCTGTGTCTGCCACCTTGCAGAAACTTTTTGCTCCAAGGACAGGGAAGCCCCTAGAATTTCAAGCTCTGGATGACCAGCTCACCCATGACCCCCAAAATAGCTGGACTGGTTGTTAAGAGGAAACCCTAAGGATTCTTGAAATGGCTCTCTTCAGGTACATTTTGGCCAACATTCCCCATTCAGAAACCTCCAGTAAACAGGATTCCACTCTTGTATTGTGTTACTTGGCCACACCAACAGACCACATGTGTCAAAGTAGAGCTACACCCATCAGGAACAGGAATTAGACAACGGAGTGTTTGATCTCTAGGAACAGGAATTAGACAACAGTGTTTGATCTCACCCTTCTTTCAGTGAATGGTATTTTTTTGACAGGAAACATAACCCATCAGTAACTTACTTTACATTTGAAAGTAACAGTGTAAAGGAATGCAAGTGACTGAGTAAAAGTAACCACTTGACTGCCTTGGTAATGAGCCATTGATGCATGTCTCCAGCCCATACATTACTGCCCTATTCTATACAATTTCATGAAGGTCTTGCTGTTCCAGATTGTTCACTGCCAATATAGAAAAGCACTCCATTATGCATCACTGTAGCCCCGCCAGACAGCCCGGAACTCCTCCCGGAAAGAGTTGAGGCGAGCCTTCAGATTTGGTGTGCGGAGAGTTGCATGCAAGACAATTGCTGCAAAAGAAGATGAATGTTAAATTTTCCACACTGCCAACAATCCTCTCACAATGGAGTCAAGCAAAGTAAATTAGAAGGACAGTGGTCCAAATGTACTGACAAAAATAAGCACTTCCAATATGGACACATCATTTTTGTCCAACTTCTGTAAACATTGCAGATTGCTCTACAGCTCTACACGAGTCATTTGCTACACATGGACTACAATAAGAAATGGGTTGAAAGTAATCCAGAGATTCTGCAGCAAATAGGGTGATGCACATTTGGGAAAGTTCTGCAGGCTTCCTAGCTGAGTAGACTGACGGAAGTAAATGATATATAAGAGAATAAAATGTTCCTGAATCAAAGAAATGAATGCATGCATGAAAATAGGAATTGGAAAGGCTGGAAAGATCATGTACCCAAAATTCCAAGAGGGAGTGACACCAATATCAGATTTATGGCTGAAGCCAGAAACCATAGCAGAATACTTACTGCACATTCCACCAGACAGAAAAATAGACATCACATCAATGTGTCAAAACAGTGCAGGAAGACTACACCATGACAGAGCAGCATCCAAGATTATCACTCATCCAAAATGCAGCATATTCTCCTCTCCTCACTGCAAAAAGCAGGCATCCCAATTTTCGCTCCTCTGTCTCTTGTTCTCTACTTCCCTCTGGAACATCTACATCTTGCTAACAGCAGCTGAATGATAATTTCAAAGAAAATCGTAGAGGTTGTCAAATTGCATACCTGCCATCAAGCCAACAACAAAGAAGCGGCGATCTTTGCCACAAATGTAAACTGTTCCTTTAAGTGGCCGACCTCGTGCTGCAGTGCTGCAAAATGACAGCCCAGAATCTGCATGTATTCAGTTCTTCATCTTCCAATTAATTGTGAACTAACAGAACAGGGAGAATGCTACAGCCATATAAGACTAACCTTTCCCATGAGCAAACCTAATCCTACAAGTCAATGCCAGTTATGTAAACAATGGCTCCTCGGGGTTAAAACACCCGGAGTGAGTATTTAGTTGTCCCCAGATATATCCGGTTTGACTGTAAAGAAACAGCTGTTATTTGTTTGATTACACTCTTTCTTCTCAAATAGTCACAACCTGGTTTTGCAGGGGAAAGAAATACACTCGTGATGAAAGAGCAGATAAGATCTTGTTTAGGCTCACCTAACAGGTGGTCGCAACTTGGCAGCAACAGGTGGTGATATCTTCCTTATTGCTTTTGTCATTCTTTCACTAACTGCTGCAGCAAAACTGCAAACTCACAAACACAACTTGTCTACAAACTCAGGAAGATGTCTGAAAAAGAAACAAGAGTGGATGGTAAAGCTCATGATTTTGAGGCTTTGTCAAGCTCCCAGCGCTCCAAGAAGATGCTGAGGATGATAAGATGCACAAGTTTGCTGACAAGCAAGATGTAAGATGTTCAAGATGTAACTATCAATCATGATATCCAAGAGTATTCACAGCCATTAATCATTTTCATGTCTCCCTGGAAATGGACAGTGCTGTGTTTTCCAACAACTCCAGACAATCACATGCTCTAGCAAAGTTTGAGTTCCATTAAAGCAAGTTCCAATCATCTAAGCCTGAACTAGTGCAGGTGGGCAGGGCCCTTCAGATTTTTCATTTTCCTTTCTTTCTGTGCTCTTGGCAGTAAAGCACACAGTGACATTACCTGTCATTCAGGCACCCAATGCTCAGAACTGCAAAAATGACTGCAATGAGTCCCAAAGGTCGTCGTAGAAGTGCAATCACTGTGAACAAACCGATTGTCTGTCAGAAAAAAGCCAAGAGAAATTCCAAGAAACCAAGACTCATTTTCCAATGTATACACAACTCCAGGTAAACAGAAGCTCTCAACTCAAAAAATAACATTTTAAAAGTCAGCCTTAACTAGTACACATGCATGCACCCCATTGACCAGTGATGAACCCGTTTGGAATCATGAAAAAGCTCATCTCCAAAGTTAACCAGTAAGTAGTTGACTGACCAAGTGCTAGAGTCAACAAAATGAAGTAGTTGGTTCGATAGCTGCACAAACAATCAATTCACCAATATATCAGATGGAACATTCTCTGCACTGATGTAATTGAGTATAGACAAGAACAATTAGAAGCATGTTCATGACCATGATGTGAAGAAGAGCTAGAAAGAGGAGAAAGATGCTCACAACTACAATAGAAATTACTTCAAATGCTGGCTTCTGAGAATATCCTAAAGAAAGCGTGTAGAATTGTTCATCCCTCCCAAGAATTCTTCCAACAGTTTAGATGCTGAGCCCACTGGTCAATTGCTTCCTATTTAGCTAGAAGCCAGTGAAAAGAAATGGCAATCTTCAAATGCTAGAGAACCTCAATGGTTAAAATGTTGTGGCAGTGTCTGCCTCGTGGACAAGGGCACAATAAGTGGTGCAATATTCATTCAATCTTGATACTTCCAGCCCTTGTGCATAACACCACCAAAAATGGCACACAAGACAAGATCTGACATCTTGTGGTCATGTCTTAATCAAGGACCAAATGAAGTTGCACCTCCTAGAAAAGAAAGCAGAGAACTCTTGAACTTCAGCAACTATCACAGGGGATGGATTTTAAATTTTACCCAAGTCCAACAAAAGAAAAGTAAAGCTAAATCTTGCAAAGAGCCCTAACCCTAAAACATTGTGTGCCTCTGCCTCCTGAGTCACACACCATCTGGAAAAAAGAGTGCTCTGACACTGAATTGTATGATCCTCAATTGAGATCCACCTGTTAATTTTCCCAATCCCTTGCAGTATTTCATGATTTAAGTTTCCAGTTTAGAACATCAAAGCTCCACATATCTCATCAACCCTACAAAAACTCCAGTTTTCTCTTGTCTTCATTTTTCCTAGAGGAGGGAAGGGTTGTCTATCTGTGGCTGAAGTCCAGAGAAAACTTTGACTCTTATGAATTACTCAAAAGCATATTCATGCCACCTAATTCCAAACGATTTGGTGTTATGTACTCAGTGAAAAGAAACAAGCTGGTTTCTTCAGTAAATTATGCAAAACCTAAGTGTCATGAGAAGCTGAATCCAAGAGAAGGCGCATCTGCCGACATCGATTTGTCCTAAACTGTAACATGTACACGATAAGGGGAAAACCAAAGGGGAAGACAGAGAGAGCTCTCACTAGTAGAAGTTACACTTGAGGCGGGCACTCCATTTGGCTCGTGTCTTCGGGGTGGTGAACTTCTGAAAGAATTCAAGCAGCGGCCTCGGTGGCGTGGTCCACTCCACCTCCTTCAGCGCATCCACCAGCTCCTCCGCCGTGACATTACTCCAATCCATCTTCGCTTCACTCAAAAACTCCCCTCCCCTCTCCTGTCCTCTCCTCAGTCCTGCCTCGCCCCCGCCCGGCCCAACAGTAAAGCACTCGGATACTATTTACCAGATCCTGCTCACTCGATCCTCAAAGTGCTTGTAAAAGAACCTCAAAAAACAGAAGATGAAGAAGATCTCTTCTCTACACGACTGCTGCTGCAGATCCCACGACACAACAGTCACAGAAACATGTGTTTAAGATCGATCTGTATCTCTTTCTCCCTCTCTCCCTCCCTCGCTCTCTCCCTGTGGCTTCCTCGCTCTCTCTTGAAGAGCTTTGTTCTTCGGGAGGATTAGGGTTTACAAACTCTCATCCTAAAACTCTCATCCTATTTAGGATGAATGGATACCAGTGATGGGCAAACCGGGTATACCGCAATCATAGGAAACCCCAGTATTGGGCGGGTACTCGAAAATTGCCCACACCCACCCCGCCGGTTATCAGGGCGGTTTCTTAGGGTCAACAAAGCACGGTTCTAGTGTAATTTTTTTCCAGGCCAAATTTTGTCGTTTTTCAAACAAAAAAATTGGGAAAAATATTTGGAAATTTTTTTTAGTGTAAATTCGACTAAATTTTCTATTTAAAAAAAAAATTCACAAATTTTATTTTTTTTAATTACAAAACTGAGGATAAATAAGCACATCCATTTTAGCACAATCACACTAAAACCCGTAGTTTGTCTCAAATGTCATGAGTTGCAAATTTCAAACTGTCAATAGAATATTTTTGAAATTTGCAAGTTTCAAATTTGCAAGAATTGAAAGAATTGATAGTCAGCATGTCATTGAAAGTTTGAACAAGAGATTGCAGAGTGCAGTCAATCATCTGATCAAGTAACCCAAAAGCCCTACATGAATGATTGATTAGCAAACCATATCTTGAAGAAGGCGGCAAGAAAGAACCTT
>Ga0209208_10011717_pt1 | contig 11200 bp, 4 predicted proteins | sample S1TSphfallax_3_FD_187694 | JGI IMG/M metagenome (GOLD analysis project Ga0209208, IMG submission 187694) | Host-associated microbial communities from peat moss isolated from Minnesota, USA - S1T2_Fd - Sphagnum fallax MG (SPAdes) (version 2) | ecosystem: Host-associated > Plants > Peat moss >... | reverse complement strand
TCATGAAATTATCATTTACAAACTTATATATAAGCATCTCCACATAACACAAATTATTTCTTAGTTGGCCCTATGTAATTGTTAAAAATAGTTTGCACTAATAACCAAGGACCAAGAATCACAACCATGTTTTGTATTGTTCATGCATCGAGTTCATCTTGGAACATGCATAGGGCCATGGTGTCAACTTTGAACTCTAAAAGTTGCACAAATTCAATGTGCACATAGGTATTGGGAGAAAAAAATGTACATATGGTTTCATTTGGTTATGATATTGGAAACTTCCACATGTCCAAATAAAAGAGTGATTTTGGCATGTTATGTATTGTTCATGCACCTAGCTTATCTTGGAACCCATACATAAATGTGTATGACCATGATGCCAATTTTTAATTTTAAAAATTGCACATGTTCAATGTGCACATAGTTGGAAATAAAAACATGAAACTTGGAAAGGTGAAATTGATTAAATGGTAGAATATCAAGTGTATGATCTTTTTAAATAGTTTACAATAAAATTTAAAATTTTATAACAAAAAAAGGTGAGGAATATATTGTGAGGACTCAACATTTGGCTAATGTTGGACGATGAAGTGTTATACATGTGCCAAAAGTGTAAGGATCATGTAATACACATGATTTTGGCATGTTTCATGGCTTGGATTATTCTTTAAAACTTTTAAATATAAATGCACATGTGAAGATTTGAAATACCATTCTCATGTTCAATCCACCTTTTTGAATTTTTATGTGGAAATGAGAGTATTTTTTTTGTTTTCATATGACACCTATGTGTTATTTAGCCTTCAATCTATGAACACTATGAAGATCTCCTATTCAAATTTTGATTTTCTTAGAACAAAATTGCAATTGTTTGATTTTCACATCTTAAATTAGAATCTATGTGTGCAAAAAACAATTCTACAACCTAAATCGAGGCAAGGAATCCATTGTGCAAGAACTCAACACTACTATTGGACCATGATGGGTACGCAAAGAGTGTTAGGAATCAAGTATAATGCAATTTTAACACAATTTACATGGTTGGGACTCTTGGTTCTTGATTCTAGGAAATTATTTCATACAATTGCATAAGGTGCAACTTTAAAAATAATTTGTAGGTTGAATTCACCTTTTCAAATTTTTATGTGTAAATGATACTTCTTCAACCTTCAACTTATAAACACCATGAAAATCTCCCAATAAATATGAGATTATTTTGGAGTTCCAAATTGGAATAATCTAATCTTTACGTCTCAAATTCAAGTTTGCATGCGAAAAAAAACCTATGAAGGAAAACATGGTGAAGAATCCATTGCAAGGATTCAACAATTATTTACAATTGCAAGCCATAAATTGTACATACTTTTTACCTTGTTAAAGTTTTTTTAAAGTCTAAAACTTTCAACCTTCTTGTATGATCTCAAAACAATTGCAACCTCTAGTTTTCCTCATCGGTGTCTCTAGCTTCTTTTTGGCATCTCAATAAAAATTGTCATATCATTTGGACTTGAAGAAATACCCCAAAAAATCCCCAAATTACATCATTTTTTAGAAGATTGGGTATGATTTTAACTATGAAGACAAACTCCATTGACAAAAGAAAATTGTAGTAGAAAATTCACCACATGCATATTGAAGTGCTTGGGGGCAAAAAAAAACTTGCAAAAGAATTCAAGTACTTTGAAAAAACATAATTATATATCAATATAGATTTGGAAATCAATGCCAAAAATAGTTAATAAAGAATGGACCCTTGAGAATCTTATATTATTTCCATAAAATCATCTACTTGTTATTCGTAAATTATTTGAAAATCCCCATACTTTATTACAATGTCCACTTTTGTATATGTTTATAATTATTTCGCCCCTATATGTTATTAGGATGTGTTATACATATGCAAAAAGTGTTATGAATCTCAATTCAAAAATCTAATTCAAAAGCTACATTTTAAAGCTAAACATAGGTTAAACCTAAAAGCTAAATGTAGATGAAATTTAAGTTGAACCTATAGTAAACTTAACTAAGTAGGATCAAACTAAGTAACCTAGGGTAAAATTAGCTATGCATGATTAAAACTAGTTAAACATAATTAAACCTTATTAACCTAGTTTAAACCTAATTTTCACATACAAGTTAAATCTAAATTAAACTTAAAAGATAAACCTAAGCTAAAATTATAATCTAAACTAAATCTAAAGGTTAAACCTAGGCTAAACATAAAGGTTAATTTTAGGATAAACTTAAAAGCTAAACTTAAACTAAACATATAGGTTAAACCTATAAGTTAAACATAGACATTAAATTCAAAATTTATACTTAAATTAAACTTAAAAGTTAAACTTAGAGGCTAAACCTTGTTAAACATGACTAAAACCTAACTAACAAATGTTAGACCTAGGCTAAACTTCAAGGTTAAATTAAACCTAAGTTGACTAGGGCCAAACCTAATCAAAACCTAATGTGAAGCTATTTTTATATTGATTCCAAAGAGAAAAAGGCTCGATGGCAAGATGTTGAATTAATTAAGTTTATTTTTGTGATTCATGTATAAAATCACAATATTTTAAAGCATTCACAATTGGTTGATGATCATAAATTATTTTAAACAATTAATTACCTTTTTTGGGACTAAATTTGGAAAAATATTTAAATTATATATCAAATAATTATTTTTGAAATGATAATTAAGATATATGGTTCCTAAATGCACCCATTTGACTAACATTTTTTTTCATATAATATTTTTTCAATTTTTTAATGTGTCTAGTTTGTTTTTCTACATAATCAAACATGGTTTTGAAATCAAATTATGTACCTTAGTCATGTAATTGTGGGTTTCATAACATGACATAGTCATCTAATTATAAACATGATTAAGTCATGTTACATGAATAAGGACATGCTTGGATGACTAAAACTTAATCATTGTTACAAAAATGTTCAAATTATGGTTGTCACTTTTTAACGAGTTGATTGTGAAGGTTTGTATTTTGAACCAAAGTTGGGAGCATTGGCTCCTTCAAGGTGCCCTCCACTTCATCATATCCACATGTTGGGATCTTCACGAAGAGCTTTATCACCAAAGGGTTCATGATAACCTTGTAGAAGAAAAAACTTGTGGGCTTTGAAAGTTAGTTTCAATAGACCAACATTAGTGCAAACACATATAAAGACATTGTAACGAGGGAGTTTGGCGGATTTTATTACTATATTGCTGATATGAAAGTGTAAATGCACTTTAACATGGTGGTAGATACAAGAAAAAAAGTTTCCCACATTGATTATATTAATGTGATAATTTTTTGGAATCCTAGCAAACTAAATCAAGATTGAACAATTTTGTCCATTTTATGAACAATCCTCATAGCATTTTTTAAATGTTGGGTTCAAATTGAAAATTTGGACAAGCTGATTTTTGTGACCAAAATTGGCCATGTGATATTCATGTTGGTTTTTTGAAACATTCAAACTTGGTGGTTGTACTAGGTGAAGCATAATCCAATTTAATAGAGGAATTGGATGTTGAATTTGTGGATGAAATGGACCATGAAGAAATTTTAGATATCCCATGATTCAATTTATGAGGATGGTTTGACAATTGTGAATTGTGTTTTATTTTTCCTTCAAATGTGGAGGTGTCTAAAGTTTCTTGCTTTTTGTTTCATAATAGTCAACCATATGTCCTTAAATGAGGACCAAGCGAGTTTGAGGACAATGAAATATTTTTTGAATTAGGGTTCATACACAAAAAACTCTCCCATGTTTTTGGATTGTGAAACCTTCATCTTGCTTCAATTTGAAGATGCATTTATGCTTGAAAGTTGGGGGATGTGATGTATATTGGGTGCTTTGTAGTGGCCTGGGATCGAAGGTTTGTTTAACATTATGTATCTTTGAAAGGAGTTAGGCAATTTGGGATTAAATATATGTCTATGTAAGATGGTTTGTTTAGCTTTGAAGGTAATTTGGTGTTTGGGTGATTTAAGGGTTTATCTATTTGAAGGTTTAATTGGGGGTTTGTTTGAGGACATTTGGATGGTTTGATAATTTATTCATTTGAATTTATTTTTTTGAAGGTTCTTTTTTTCGTTTGTCCTCCTTTGGGTGTTTATTTGAAGGAGTTTGGGTGATTTGAATGTCTATTTTTTCATTGTGTATTGTTTATTTTTCTATCTTTGAGTGTCAAACCATATGCTGAACTATATGTAGTTGAACTAATCTAACAAAAAATATCATTTTGTTTCACATTAAGTTCACTTCCTTCAATTAGTTTTATTGGTTGTAAGTTTCCTTTTTATTAGTTTGGACATAAAAGAATTACATATATGACATTATTTTAGTAGGTTTTTAATGCAATTTTTTAAAAACCTGCCATTTTGATACCTAAGTAAATAATCTATAGACATACATGGTCAAGTTTCTATCAAAAAATTGTGATTTAAAAAAAAAACCTTGTTGGATATCAATTAAGGTTTTTATTAAAGACATGGGAATGTATAGCCACCTTTAACGTATCCAACCCTTGGCATATATGCCTAACACTATGATCCGTAATACCTAGACATAAGTTGGTCCTTTGAAAATTCTAAACCCATAAACCCAAACCTAGTTGGTTGTTTAAAAAATAATTATAACTCTTAAATTCAACTATTGGGTGAAAGCACATTAAGCTCCCCCAAAATTGTAGTCGCACATATAATCTTTCTACAATTATTTTTTTGGTAATGTATAGACATCACATTTTGGATTATTTCTGTTTTTTTAAAGTATACTTGATTAGATTTAGACTTCATCTAATCAATTATTTTTAAAAATTCAACAAAAATTGAAGAATTTGAACATATGGAGTCTATTCATGACAAAATAATACCCCTCACAAAGTTTGAAAATTTGAATATATATTTCAAAACTAGGGTTGTGGATGGAATTTTTGGGTGAATTTTTTTATATTGTATGATATTGATATACATCAATTAAATCTAGGAAAATTTAGAAATTTAAAGTTTTTGGATGAAATCTCATTCAAAAAATGTGTTTTTTTGCATTTGTTTAGTAATGAATGCATAATAATATATATTTTTTAGGAAAAAACCACTACCGTATCAAAGAGGAGGAGATTTTATAGATGTGCATTGCAATATTTTTTCAATTTTTTTTTTTGGTAATGTTTTATGAATCATAAACATGAGGTTCTAAGGTCACCAAAAAATTGTAAGTTATATATTTTGTGTGCATTGATTTTATCCAATCCTCTTCATCTAACTATTGGATCAAAATTAATTTTGACTCAAAATGAACTTGAGTTCAAAATGGTTGTATATGTTGTAAAGTTTTTTACTTGTTTTTAGGATAACTAAAGGATGCCATCAAGATTTTAACACACTACATATTTTAATACTTGTTATACATCACCTTTTTTGAACAAAAGTGGTTCACCCTTAGTGTATTTTCACCCTATTATCAAGAAATTCTTATGCACACCCAACATTAGTTGCCTACTAACCTACCTACCTATTTACCTACTTAGTACCAACCAAATCAACAAAATAATTACGTTATGTAGTTACTTACTATTTGGTACCAACTTGTAAATTGAAATTTAGTTACACTACATAGGCACCTAGATAGACCTACTTACAAACCTACCTATTAGGTACATACCCAACAATGCTAATGGGTGAACATCAAGCAATGAATGGTGAGTGGGTGAATGGGCTCAAGTGAACAACAAGGAATCTTTATAACATATTCCATGCCACATCATCAAATATTCTATGAATATTTTCATGCCATGTGGATGTGCTTTTATGACATGGAAAAATATTCTTTGCTAATGTACAAAATATTTTGCCACACGGATAAGGCTCCAATTTCAAAACACAAACTACTTTCTTTTGGAGGTATTTATGGGTGAAAATGGTGGTTCAAAATTGTATCCATAAACTTGGGGGTCTTTTAAAGATTGCAAACCACATTAAAAACAATCACCGAAACAAAAATTATTTGTTCATTAAAGGATGTTCAAAATACAACGTATTTTATAAATGATATTCATTACAACATGAAATCATTTTTTCCTACATCATTGTTTTTTCAAAGTTCTCTGCCAACATTAGCATATTGGATTATGAATAGTGAAAATGAAATAGGCATTCCAAAACCTAATGCAACTGCATTTTTATTATAATGCCATTGGCTTTCAAATGCTTTAAAACATGCCAATAACAACTAAACCTCATCCCAACTCTAGATAATGAATAAACTTTTTAGACTTGCCATAATACATTATGTTTTGTAAGATATGATGTAGGTGCTTACATTGCACCCATGCTCTTCGCTCGCCTAAAAAAACTACATACATGACAGCAAAATATATGCAAAAACAACATGGGTAATTTCCAATTGTGACATTGAAACACTTATGGCCACATAATATGCTATAGATTTGTCCATACCTAGGGGGTAGACTAGTAGAAGGATTGAACAATTTATCAACATCCCAATTGTTGGTGTGTTGTTGCATTAATTTCAACACCAAAAGCTTTTTCAACTTTTTGCCACAATGAGATTTGGGCCAACTGCTTACATCTGAAGGTTTGATTACATTTAGTGTGTAGGTTGAAGGAACCTATAAATTGCTTGAAGTGGAAGGCTCACCTTTAAATAAACTCCAAGGGTTGTTTTTCATGCGTTGAAAGTCAAACATGAAGTATAAGAAACATATTTTGTGCAACACATGGCAACCCATGCAAGTCATCAACACTATTGGGATGACAAGCGGGAATGGCCACATGAAAACAAGGAGTGAAAGCATGAAAAAAAGAACCAAGTAGTGTGTGGAAAATCCCTAAAAACTATTTTTTGAAAATTTGAAAAATCACTATGGGAACACTATATATCAATATATATATATAAAGTTCTTATACTTTCAAAGTTGCAATTACAAAATTTTCATGAAAATTCACCATGTTTCAAGATTCCTTTTATACGTTTAAAGCACTTAGGAAAAACATGTGGACATGTGGGTTTTTTTGTATATACCTTTTTAGATTTTAATTCGAAGATGTCCTTTTACACTATTATAGTTTTGAATTTGTAATCATGGTTCAAAGTAAAGTTATAGATTTGACTATAATGTAAGGCTTGATGCAAAAAGAATTGAGTTTTATCATGTTATATGGGTAGATGCAAACTATGGTGGCTCACTTTTGTTAGGAAATGGTGTTTTTCCCCTAGATATCCTTTATTCAAATGCGTATGGTGATTAATATATTCTTAAATCTATTAATTGGGACTTCTATCTAGACTAATAATTTCATTATGAAGAAAACAATGTGGTTGTTTATAGATTAAAAACTCATTTGTTAGTAGTAATGGACTTTTGAAGTAAAAAAACATGGACTTTTCATTTGATTAAAACACCACAAAATGGACAAAATTATATTAAGTCACATTCCAAATTTGTTATTGAAATTCAATTTGTAATGTTATACAAAATGATAAACTCATATGAGGAATTTGTTTTTGAAAACCTTAATCATTTAATAGTTAAGGACTTTTGAATGGTTAAAATTGACCATATTTTCATAAGTCCATATGAATTGCAATTTTTGTTTGTTTTTCAATTTCTTTGTCCCAAAAGCACATTTTTTGAAAGTTTTAAATTGGGCATTATTCCCTTAGACTTTTTGGGTTTTCCTTTTAGGATTTTCAAATTTAAAAATGACATCAATTACATTAAATATAAATCTTCACATAAATTTGGGAAAGTTTGTATATGATTGAATGTGTATTATTCAAATATTAGGATATTAACATTTTAAAAATTAACGACCATGTTAATTTGATTCATTTTAAAGATCTTGTATGAACTTGTAGGGAGTGTAATTTTTGCCAATATTGAACCACCATATTTTGCATCTACCTATATGTCATATTTGGTCTCAAATTTGATATTCAATTAAAAACATTGTGTGAAGAATGTAGTATAAACCAATAGAAAATTTCCATGTGGGTGAAAGCATGGTAAAGTATGCCAAAAAAATAGTCACACATGTAGTCACAATCACATTTGTGGCATAAACATGAAAAAACCTATTCAAATTTTTTTAACTTCAATATGAAGCAATGGTGCACTCCATTGAATTTATAGTAAGTTACACACAAAATGTGTGGAATTTTTGTATAAGAAAAATGGATGAAAATATATATTCTAAACTAGTTGGGTTTTCAAAATTTCCAACATACTTTTATATGAAAACTTTGATAAATTATTATGACTATGAATTTTTAAAAAACACATTGATACATATTAGTGTTTTATCCATTTGAAAATACAAAAACTCAATTACAATTATACTTTCATCAATGTTATGCACATTCTAAACAAGATTACAAGTCAACATATCTACCCATTCAATGTTGTTGAACTTTTGCAAATACCAAGAAGAGTGAATTAGACCAAAAGTGTAGGAATAGAAAATATGGAAAATAAATCCTTGAACATAATATATGAAAAGGAAAATTTTACTTGGGCCATGAACCCGCCCCATTGTTTGATGCAAAGTGCCAGAAGGCAAGCTAGTAACCAAGTTCATGAACACTAGATTTAGACGCAGTTCTCGACAAGAGCCACTTGGCGGTTATGTCCTTGAGAAGGTGGGCTCCAATACATGGCCACCTCCATATATTAGTTTGGCCTCCAATGAAATTAGCCTAGTGTGATATCTTGGACAAAGAGCAATTAGAAAAGGTGTTGAAACTTCAAATACTCACTACGAACATAGTTCCCCTTAGCCATTGAGGCAAAGTAGCTAGGTCTATAAGAGTCACAAAAGTAGTCATTTGTGTGTCCACATCCACTAACATTACTTAAAGATGTTGTGACCATTTCCAAATTGCACAAATTTGCAACTTGAGAGCCTTTGTAGCCTTATACATGAAACAAAAATCCTACCAATTTCTAAAAGGCAATGCAATCAACATTCTAGCATGATCTTGTAGCAAAAGTGTTCAAACTACTAATAGACCTCCTTCAAGTTTACAATGCCCCTAACACACACCCAGGTCAGGTGATCAAAGTGACAAGAAGTGCAAAAGCTATAATTTCTTGTGGTCATATAATAAACACACATCTTCTCCCTTGGTCTATGTGGAAATGGCCCAAACACCACCCCCCCCATTGTCTGGTTGCACTTTTTTAGTATAATTTGGAACACCTTAGGCTATATATACACCATAGGTTATATATACACCAATTAACATTCAAAATCACATAGTAACGACACACAAGCAAACAAATAATAGACAAAAACAAAGATAATAATATAACTTGACATATAACTTATACACAAGAATTTGCCAACAAAAGTAGAAAATGGAATGGAAGGAAACCAATATTCAAACATTTTTTACAAGGATACCATAGTAGTGCAATGAAGAGTACCAATGGGTAGGGGAATAGGAATTGCACAAAACAACATATATACTTAGTAGCCATCCAGTATTGTATACATTTGCACCCTACAACCAACACCATTGGTCAAATTCTCATCCAACCAAGCTTTTCAAAGTGATGTGCACAATATTGCTATAATAACTTTCATTGAGGTTGTCAGTACAACAAATCTTCTCTTAAAAACATTTTTACACACATAAGGATTAAAATCGCACAAAATTCATCAATTGAAGCACACATGTAATGTACATACATGGTGGGGGTTGACAACACATTCTAGCAACACAACAATCAACATTCATCAAAGTAAAACAATTTGCTTCCTTCCTTTTCCACATGGAACATGACACAACTATTTTAATGAAAAACATGTGTTTTGCATCGTTGTAAGGTTAGTAGGCGATTGGGAGGTAGAGACAAGGCAAATACAATATTTCTACATAGATAGGTACAACATGATCAAAATTGTATTTCAAATACCTTATGTCATCCTCCTCTTCCCTCCTTCATTGATCATCAATTTGTCTAGATTGAGAATTCAAGATTGCTAGTTTGCAAGTCATAGATTAAAAAGTCTAACACAATGTTAGTTTGGATTTCCATGCAAATTAGCATGATTTTATAGTAGAGATGATGATGACATTGCTAAATAATAAGAAGAAGAGGAATAATACAAATGTATAGAAAACAATCATAGTCCAACACTTCACAAATAACAAAAGTTTATCCTTTGTGTTGTTGCTATAAAAGTGTCAACATTCAATCACCAAACTTAGATCATCATTGCATAGTCTAATGATTAATCAATGGAAACCACTATTGTGAAAATTAAGAGGATATCATAAACAAGAAACAAGCCACTCATAAACTGTGGCAACCAAGATTGCTTTATAAAAAGGAAAAAAACAAACTTCCAAATAAGAAAAAAAGATATGGCTCTAGCCAAAAAAAATTTGAAATTTTTGTTTTCCTTCATCATAGCATCAAGAACAAGAATGTTGGATTAATAGTGAGAGATGCAAAACTAAAGACCTAACAAGAATTCAAGGAAGAGCAATAAAGACAAAAAAAAGAGGGTAGGTTCAAAAACATATCGTCCTTAGTAGGGTGTTTGATATGACCTACTAGGCATTGGTTGTTGTAAGGGAATGACAGAGGTGGAAAGTACAAAGAGGAGTGGTGCCATGGCATATATCAGCTGATGGTTTGATCCCGCCATAGCCACATTTCTTTTTCATCATGATTTCGACCCTAAAAGAAAGAAACAAATAAAAGAATTGATAATACACAAGTTTTATTCCAATGCTACAAAAAGCAAAAAGGAAAGGAAACCAATAATGTAGCAACAAACTTGTCAACCAATCTTCCTACTCCTCCTTTTCATGTTTTTCGCTTTCTCACACATTGCAATGCCTACTCACATAATTAATTCATACTAAATTGCCTTTACATAATTGTACACCAATAGTTTATTATAAACTATTTAAAATACCTTGTTTAATAAGAGTTTATCAAATTTCATTAATTTAAAAGTTTCACTTTATCTTTCTAGAGTGATTTTTAAAAGACTTTGTCCAACTATATCTTTAACAAGAGAACCTTTTACAATTTAAAAAGATCATAATCATCAACATTATCATAACATAATGTACTACTAAACATTTATTTATCATCTAATATGAACATCATTACCTTACGAGAAACTTAAAGTTTTCATGAAAAATATTATTCATCATG
>Ga0209208_10011716_pt1 | contig 11201 bp, 4 predicted proteins | sample S1TSphfallax_3_FD_187694 | JGI IMG/M metagenome (GOLD analysis project Ga0209208, IMG submission 187694) | Host-associated microbial communities from peat moss isolated from Minnesota, USA - S1T2_Fd - Sphagnum fallax MG (SPAdes) (version 2) | ecosystem: Host-associated > Plants > Peat moss >... | reverse complement strand
GGTCTTCGTCTTCTATGGCCTCCAAACTACACATTTTGCATAATCTCTCAGGAAGTGGAGTTTTCGTTGGCTTGGTTCTGCGGCCAGCCTCAACTTTTAAGCAATGGTTTGAGCAACGGAATCTCGCAAGGCATTTCCTAAGTTGCACATTGTTGACGGTGCTAAGATATGGCTGAAAAGCATATTCACAAATATCATACAACCGCACGTAGTTTGCTAGACGGCCGCCCTGAACTGGAGCCAAGACAAAAGAATCTTGCAAAGCTGCTATACCCCCTCTAACTACGAAGTGCGTTGGAGTTTGCTGAATTCCGGCTTGACCTTCCCAAGCTTGCATTCTATGCAGCCAAGAGCCCCGCCTGGCCCCAAGGCACTCATAGGAGGACAATGTAAGTTGCACACGATATGCAAGGCCTATTAGACGCGATGGCTCTGAATCCTCCAGTCTACAATGGTATTTCAACACTTGCTGTTGCCAAAATAGCTTCAGAGGGAACCTCCCAAACTCAGACAGGACAATGCGTGTAGGGGTTGAACCGTTGACACCGAGCAACGATTTCAGGAAAGATACATGTATTAGCTCAAGCAAATCCGTGGTTGCCTCATTCACCCATAACTCACAAGCATAGCTAATAACCGGCTTCACAAGTGCATCAAACAATTGGCAAAAAATAGCAGGATCATTTATTTTTAGGTCAGCGCAACGCCGCCTCAATGCAAAAATCGCTCTTTTGCCTGCCGCAGCTAGGTGTTCCACAGCAGTTTTCATAGAGCCGCTGCGATGGAGCTCTACTCCCAAGTATCGGAAGGATGCCACTTCCTCAATCGACATGCCACCGTAGAGCAATGGGCTGGTGTTGACCCTGTTTCCAAAGACCACCACCTTGGTCTTTTTAACATTCACCGTGAGGTCCCTCTCGTCGCAGAACTTCCCCAGCTCATCGAGCTGTTTTTGCAGTCCCTGCTGAGTTCTTGACATGAGGACAAGGTCATTCGCATAGAGCAGCAGCTTGACCGGCGTGCCGGCAAGGTTAGGCCCGTCATCATCATCGAGCGCAGCAATGCGTGGCTCCAATGCGTCAATGTAAAGGCCAAAGAGCAATGGGCTCAGTGGGCAGCCCTGCTTCACGCCAATGGTACATGTGAAGGTGCTGGACAATCCCTCAGTCGGGTGTGTGATGCATGCGCAATCTTGACTGTACATGGAGTGTAGGCAAGCGAGAAAACGCCCGCCTATGCCGATGCCCTGTAGCACATGCCGTAATTTAGCACAGGGTATGGTATCAAATGCTTTCCTGAAATCAACAAAACATGTAAACAACTTCTTGCCCTTCCAGCTTGCTCGGGATTCAATAAGCGTCTGCAAAACAAACAGGTTGTCTGTAGTGCGAAAATCTTTTCTAAAACCCGCTTGCCCTCGTGCTCGAATGCCCCATTCCTCCACCCAACAGCTCAGCCTACTTTCAAGAACCATTGCAAAAATCTTTGCTATAACAGGCCTAATTGTGATGCCTCTGTAGTTGTCAACGGATGAGGCATCCCCACTCTTGAATAGAGCATGTATGACTCCCACCGCCAAAGACCCACAGAAACCCTCATTGAAAAGCTTGTTAAACAGGGTTTGCAAGATCGCGAGCAACGCATCACAGCCATCTATAACAAATTCAGCTTTTACCCCATCCAAGCCTACTGCCTTTCCTCGTTTCAGTCTGTTAATCGCTTCTGCAACTTCAGAGGTACTTATATCCTGACTTAGACTGCAAGGTTCATCACATTCAGGAATGGGTACAACCGGATCAGGCAGAATGGGCGGCCCCAGCAGCGCTACAAAGCCCTGTTGGAGCGCCTCCCTCCGGATGCCGTGTGACGCCTCCTTGCGCACGCGGTACTTTCTCCAGAATCCAGCGGGATCTGCTTTGGCAAGCTTGCACATTTGCATACCCATTAATTTATCATAGGTACGTTTCTTGCGCTTTAACAGCTGCTTCAAGTTTTTCTGCAGGTGTCTAGCGAGCTCGCAGTCAGGGTGCTCCTTCAAGAAAATCCTGACCTGCTTCTTCTGAACCCTACACTCTAAATCAAACCAAGGTTTGTGGCAGTGGTGATGAGCTGATGGGGGCTGCTTCTGTCCAAAGACTTCATTAGCAACCATGCAAATGTTGTCGTGTATCAACTCTGAAAGGGCGGCTGCACTTATATCCTCAATACAAGCGTTCAGGTTAATGGTGGATATGCGGTCTTGTAACTTTGTGCAATAATCATCAGACAGTGCTGGGTTGTACTTGAAGCGTATCATATGCGGCTGGTTCGCGTGCACAACAGCTACAAGAGGTTCAGTAATTACGGCAAACTGGAGAACAAGTGGGCGGTGATCTGAATCAGAGTGTGGGCTTCCACAGAATGCAGAATCAGTCAAAACTTCAAGGTGGTGTGCAGCATCCAACAAGTCTGGGCAGGCAAGTATGTAGTCCACTGTGCTGCGCCCTTGGTTTGCAAGGCATGTACACTCCCCTTCGAGGTCTCCTAGCACCCTCCCGTTCAGGATGCGATAGCCAGTTGCGCAGCACAGCCCCAAAAGCTCCTTGTGCCACCCGCACGGTGCAGCCGTGTCCCGGTTTTGTCGGGAGCACGGCGGCAAGCGGGTGTCCAAGAGCTGGGGAATCTGCAAAACATTGCACAACGAGGTGTAGTCCACGAAATCTGGTTCTTGACGGGTTCTGGCATTGAAATCCCCAGCAAGGAGTACGTTCCCTTCCAGGCTCTCAACTTCCACCACCTCTTGTGCTATTGCCTCAAACAAGTCCTTGTCAGCATATGGTGAGTTCTGTGGTGGAGCATAAGCAATGCAGACATAGAGAGGCTTTCGGCCCCCCAAGTCAGCCAACTTCAGCCACAATCTGGTACCATCCACAGGACACTTCCAAACTGTAATTGTTTTGTTGCATGCTGTCGAGACATACACAAGAATACCACCGCTGTGCTTTCGCACTGAACCGCCAAGTTTGCAAGGTCTAGCTACTGCAAAGCACTGGAAACCAGGAACGACAGGGAGCTGTTGATCGGGAAAATGGTGTGTCTCTGTCAACGCTAGATATGAAAGTTTTAAAAAAAAAAAAAAATCAAAATCCTTCCATATCCTTGGCTACTTACTGGAACTTATCATAAAAGTCTTTATGATTTTTGGAAAAAAAAAAACAATTCTTCAGAATCTGGGTGAATTTGAGCCCATTTTTTACATGAAAAAAAAATCCTTTTTTATAAGATGAAATCATTTTTTTTGGGTATAAAATTTGGAGAAATTTCATCCCCACCCCCCCCCCCCCTCAAAGAATATTCCATTTGTCGAATTGAAAAGGTCAAAACTAACTAACTAATTAATTAATTATTTTATTAAGCAATTTCCAGACTATAAAATCATTAAGGAAACGAGGGGTGGGATGGGGGGGGTGTGACATTGTGGCCTTGCCATTTACATTAAAAATTAGTATCTTAAGGCAAAAGAAGAAGAAGAAGAATTATGGAAACTCAAATATTTCACCATCATGCAAAAATTATAATCTTCTTCAAAAAAAAATCCTCTAAAAGAAACCAAAATAAATCCCTTCGAGGTATTATAACTCTATAATAACTAAATCTCAAGTTTCAACACAAAAGCCAAAATATCATCTTTCATATAAAATCCTCATATAAAAATAATAGACCTATTATTATTATTATTATTATTATGTACCTAGTAGGGGCCTATAAAAAATCCCTTAAGCTACTAGAACCCTAAACCCTAATGAATCTAAACACAACAATATCCTTTGCCTTGGTAGTAGGCAAGGCCAATATAAATAAATATCTTGCAAATACATTACCTATTTGAGACAAAAAAACAAAAAAAAACCCCACCAACAAACAAAAAGCACTACTACCTAGCAAGATTTGCTTTTGAATTTAAGATTTGGGAGCCCAAAAGACCACACCAAATGTTGCAAGGACTCTAGGTAGCTAGCCTAGTAAGCTAGTGGTGACACATTGCAAATTGCAGCCAAAACCCTAAAAAGGGCAAAGGAGGGCTTTAGGCTTTAGGCTTTAGGGTTCTCTAATATTCCTTCCTAGAATGGTCATCATACGGGTTCCGGGCTGGCTCCTAAATTTTCATAGGGGCCCATTGTTTTGTCTTTGCTCCATGAGTAGGATCTTGGCCGTTAGATTGAAAAAATCTCGGCCCGGTCATTACGTATGGTAAGGCCCTTGGAGGGGGGCATCATAACGTATGGTAAGGCCCTTGGAGGGGGGCATCATAACGTATGGTAAGGCCCTTGGAGGGAGGCATCATAACGTATGGTAAGGCCCTTGGAGGGGGGCCTCATTACCTATAGTAAGGCCCTTGGAGGGGGGCATTACCTAAATTGAATCCAGTGCCGGCCCTTCAGGTGGGCACCTTATTATGGTAACAGCCCTCTCTCCATCGGGCCTTACTTACCATATTTTAGAGAACTCTCTCTCATGGGTCTTTCACATCTGTTCCCATGTGTTCCCATGTGTTTCCTCCCTATAGTCCCTCTTTTTCTTTTTCTAGAGAATGGGGTTTTTTACCTTTTTCCCTTCATATGGCTTTTCCCTCATGTGTGTTTCAGTGTTTTTCTTTTTTTAGGAATTTCTATTTGTGGCTAAAGTGGTGATGCTTTTATTGGGAGATGTAGAAAATGTGACAATCATCCCTAGGAAGATTTAGCCAAATCTGGCTTTAATCGAGAAAATAAAGTACAAAACTTGAATCATCCTTCTATATGTTTGGCTACACAATGAAAACCACATATATATATATATATGAACCTGGTGATTTTTATTTTTATTTTTACTTTTATTTTCCTCACTTCTGGCAACTGAAAACCTCCAAAATCACTTTTATGTAAAAATTTTATAAAAAAATTTATATGTTGGTGATATAGCACCAGAAAAAAAAGGGGGGCTAGTTTGTTCCATTAAAAAACCGCCCAAATTTTTGCAGTGTGATTGATTGGTTGGATGGTTTTGTCATTTTCATTCATCCATTCATGGGATGGATGATTTTTTTCATTTGAATTCATTTATATGATGGATGGTTTTGTTCACTTTTATTCATTGGTTGGATGGATGATTCTCTCATTTTTCACTGATTTGATTGGATGGATGGTTTGATTTTCGTTGATTCTCATGTGTAATCTCCTGGATTCGGAACAACCTCGAAGAAAATTCTTAGTGCATTTGTAAGGCACCTTAAATATGGGAATTGGACTATTACGGTGTATTGCCCTAAGGTGGCAAAAATTTCACAAAATTTTCTTTGAGGGTTTTTAGGGCCTTACCATGAAGGAATTATTGCATGGACCTCGAGCTTCACCCTCGATGCTCACACAGTAATTCCCCGATAGCAGGTCCTTACCCTACACATGAAATCCCACTGACCGGTCAACAGGACCTTACAAATCTGTAATATCCTACTGACTAGTCAACGGGACCTTACATGTAGGGTCAAGCCCTAGGGTGAGAGCATTTCTCAAAATAAGGGGCCTAAGATGAGGTGATAGTCAAGTCCGGGACCCACATTTTGAAAATGTCCCCCACCCATGGGACTGTACGAACCCTCCCACTATTGAGGACTAGGCATAATATCTCTCTTACTTGCTAGGATGGAAATTGATGAACATAAGGTGCCTTTCAAATGCACTGTAGTTCTGATGGACTCTTGAATTTTCAGAGAGCGATGTCATGAGAATTATACATGTGAAAAATAATTGAAAGGCGTCTTCTCAAAAGTGAGAGTAGGTGTATATTTAAACTTTTCAAACATGACAATGTATTTTTAGACCCTTCATATGAATAATTCCCATGGCGTCGCTCATGTTCGTTCCCAATAGTCCTCACTTTGGGGAACAGTTATTACCTATCTTCTCTCCTATTGTTCCTAATGGTCCCAATTGTTTTTAGAGAACACCTCTCTCACTTGTCCTTCACATGTATTTCGCATGTGCTCCCTCACATTCTTTCCAAATAGTCCCACTTTTCAGAGATCAGCTCTTGTGTTTCCTTCCTTCACATTTATTCGCATTCCTCCCCTCGACATTGTTCCCAATAAACTTACCTTTTTAGGGAACAACTGTCACCTATCCTTAGCATATGTATTCCCATGTCTTATTCCTTCTATGTTGTTCCCAATAAGTTCTCATGTATTCACTCTCTATGTCTGAAATTTTATCCCATCATCCTTTGTCCACTATCTACTATTTCAGCCTACAACAAAGAGGAGGTTATCTCATGGGAGGGGATATTATCTCTTGGGAGGGTTCAAAGTGTTAAAAACTTTTCTCTTGTGACGGTCCAATTGACGACAACCCCATTGTCGCAAGAAAAAAAAGGAAAAAGCCAATTAGGTTTTGAACTTGGAGATTTAGGTACGAAAGTTCTGAAATCCGCATGTTTTTTAGACAATAGGTTCCAGCAAGTCGCCAAAATATAGTAGGATTCTTTAAAAAAATTTACTTTCCTTGCTAACTTGGCTAATTCCTCTTGTGGATGATTGCCAACATGGCAACATCACAATATTGTTAAACAAAAAACCTTTGCTCACAACATCTTGGCCCTTTGTGTGTTTTCTATTATTATTTTTCAATGACAATACTCATGGGAGTTGCATTTTAACATGTGCAAGAAAACGGGTTCCTCATGCGTCATCGTGGTGGTCATACCTTTTAAGGATCGAGGAAATTTTGACTCCTTGAATCAAAGACCAAATCCCTTCTTCTTCTTTCTCTTCTTCTTCTTCATGGGGTGGTGGTTTCGGGGTAGAGAACACATCTCCTTCCAAGGATCTGCTGCTGATTTCATGACAAGCAAGTCTCTTTTTCTTTAGGATCCCTTTTTGTGCAAGTGTTTGTTACTTTGCAGTTTACTAATATATACCTGTATAGAGGGAGAGTGTTGAATAGGTTTGTGCATAGGTGTGCACAAAAATTTGTTATGGCCAATGAAACTACTGGATTCGGTGGTCTGAATTTTTTTCTTAGTTATCTTGAGTGCACTAATAGTCCATATGTAAATAGGTAGCTATTTACAGATGGGTTCTAGCATATTACTTGTGCACTTTGTTTTCAGATCCTTTTTTGCATGTAAGTGTCCTTTGACACACGTTTCAGAACAACAGAAAAAGAGTGCTGGGAATAGAAAGAATCAAACCCACCACTTAAAAGGTACTTACTCTGTAGCTATTTCCTTCTGAGGTGTAACATAATAGGTATAACAAAAGCAGTTTTCTTCTCATGATATGTACATATATGCAAAATTGCTGACAACAGATATGAGCATAATAGCATCAAACCCACAACCCTGTTTTTGCTTCAGCTAATCGCATACCTTGCAAGTGGTTGTGGGGATCACATCACAGCTACTTTAGTGGGGATAGTGCAAGTGGGTGTTGTAGATCAATGGTGGATCACGCAAATCAAATCATCGCAAAGTGACCTGTTAAAAGAAGAAAAAACAAAGATCATCAGCAAAGCACTTGATAAGCTTCATTCCATCCTCCTCAGCAAGTCAATGTGCTAGGCAACAAAGAAAAAGCCTCCTCTCTAATCATGCCATGCACTTGTTTTCCAAATCTGAATTTTAGATATGTGTTGGCGTCAAACCATTGAAATTCAATTGCATTTGGCTTGATGAAAACATCTTAACTACAAAATTTCAGAGTTTCTATTTGTACTTGGATGTGCCGCAGATACAAGATATGTGGTAATATGTGTCATTACCTAATGTCAAATTGCCATTTTAATGCAAGATATGCCACAATAAACACTACATATTGTACATTGCAGTGGATGAAACCACAAAGTTTACCTTGCACATGTGTCATCAGCTGCAGCTTTTGCTGTGAGAAAAACCAGTCTCTTGTAACCATTCAGGTGTCTTTTCTTCCTAGAGTGTGTTGTTCAATTGTAAAAACCATGTGTTGTTTTTCTACTGTACCTGGAGAGCACCTTACTTGGTGTAAAAAGCTGGCGGACTTTACAAAAACATAATTGCACGGTTTTTACACTGTGTGACGATGCCCTTGGCTGCAGGCATGACTGGAATTGGACCCCCTTTTGCTCCACCTCATGTGGGCCCTTCTTCCAGTAATGCCCATGGCCAAGGCCATTACCCCACACATAAGATCCTGAACTCATTGTTGTATACAACTCTATAGCATGAATTTAGTGCAAACAAAATGGATCATGAAGTTTCCAATCTGTCCTAACACGAGGATACATGTGGGGCACAGATTGATTGCTTGCACTTACTGCAGAGGAAGCCTAATGCTGTCCTGCAACCATGGTGCATAGCCATGGCTCCTTGCACGTGACTAAAGCATCTTCTCAATTTGCTCTGTCTTTTTCTGTCATGCAGAGTCTCCCTGACTGTGCCTTGATGCAGAACCCTAGAGACAATCTCCATCATGTTCTCCAGCCCTCATGGATTCTGAAAGAAGATTGTTGTCTGCCAACTTTTTGCTTCCAGGGGTGGTGATGCAACTATGGAAGCTCTTAAGAATTGTACTCCATTTGCTTCAAGAGCAATAATGTTTCCCCACAATGAGAGAATCATACAACCCACTACATTCTCTAGGCACCTCACATCTTCACTAAGTACCTGTATGTTTCATTTTGCTCTACAACAGAGGGTCAAGAAAGTGCAAAGTAGAAGGTGAGGTTCCGAAGTAGAATTTCTGTACCCTAGCTGAAGTCATGAAATTGGGTTCACTGGAGAAAACAGTGGGCTGAATTCACTGTATCACTTACAGAAACACCCAAGGCTTGGTTTGTTTGCAGCAGTTGGATGATGATGAAAATGGGTCTTCTGAAAAAATCACTGCAGAAGATGCAAATCAACATTGAACAAGAAATTGCAGTTAAGAGAAGAAAAGCTGCACCTCTTTCATGTTTGGTGGAGTTGCCAGCAACAGATTGAAAGGAAGGAAACATTGATGGATAGATAGATAGATAGATAGACACAGAGAGAGATATCTCACTCATTGCTGTGGTCCCTACTCTTCTTCATATCAACTCCTCCTTCCTCCTGGAATGTCAGAGAAGATGTGCATCATCAGTGCACACCTATGAGAACACATACTGGATACAACAATGTAGCTGACCATCATGAGCCTTCACATACAGGAGATCATCAAATACCAGAGAAACCCCTGAGGTGGTGAAATCTTGTGCTACAAGGAGCCACAATATCTAAGTGTTATGCTTGTGGGAATTTTGGAGCTCTGGTATGCATGCATGCATGCTTAGCCAGTGTACATCATCCATAACATTGCTCCTCTCTCTAGAGTCAATGTGTGCATTGCAACGAATAATTTTTGCATTGATCAAGAATTGGCAAAACTTCAAGCTTCCTGCAGGGGTTGAGCATTTCTTTGTGATGGCAATAATTTCCAAAACTACCCAAATGGGTTGTCTGTTTGCAATTTAAACCCCCCTCCCCCATGAAAAGAAAAAGGGGTGGGTACATGGGGAGCGGAGTCCTCAAGACTCAACAGTGCGCCGCCGCGCATCCCAGTCGATGAGCGGTTATCATCGTCATCTTTTCGACACCGACGGTTCTCGCACTTTCCGTTCTTGGTCTCGCGCTCTGAAAGGCGCAGGGGCGGCGATTGCGGTTCTTGCTTGCTTACTTGCTTCCTTTCCTTCCTTCCTCGAAGCCCTAATGCATGCATGCATGCATCATCGTAATCCGCATGCCCAAATCTGTTCCTCATGCATTTTCTCCTCCTCCTGCCATTTTTTTGTTTGTTGTTGGCACCAGGTGACTGACTTCCAAGAAGATGAACAGTAGTAGAAGAGTTCGTCGTTGCTGGGAACCCCATGACTCCACTCTCTTCTTCGTCTTCTTCTGGACCCCACCAACAGCAAATGCATGGGCAGGCATGACTTAGTGCACACTCCTCTATTGCAATTCCGATCGTTGCTGGGTACCCCATTCCTCCACTCTCTTCGTCTTCTTCTTCCTCTGGACATCGTCTGCTTCTTCTTCTTCTTCTGGACCCCATCAACATGAAATGCAAGGGCGTGCATGGCTCAGTGCACACTACTACTTTATTGGGATGCATCTTCTTCTGGATTTCAGCAGCATCCAAATGCATCATGGGTATGTAGATCTGAGTTCACGCACATTGCTTACTTGCAATTGCCGCATTTTGGATTATGGGTTGTGGGTTTTGTTGGCTCAGGAGCTTCATGCAATGTCGTACTGGTTGCCGCAGTTATTGCTCCACAATTGTATCGACTGAGAGTTCAACGCTGCTGCTGTGTGGTGGTGGTCATGATGCTCCATGTTGCCGAAGCAAAGTGGAAGCAGGAATGTTGAACTGGTACATACCTTTGATCTCCTCCTTTCTAACTGGAAACCAAAAAGGAAAAAAAAAGGACATCTTTTATTTCCATTATTTCTGTTTCAAGCAAACATGACATGATTTCAGTTTGATTCTGAATTCCACCATCAGAAATTCTTCTCTGTTTGATTGACCTAACGTTGTCAGCAAGAGGATTTAGTGCATAGCAATCATGTATCAGTGGATTGCTCATGAACGTGGCATGGTTTCACATGGGCATTGTGGGTTTCATTGCATGGATTGCTCATGAAGTTTTCTGGCATCATGGATGGGTTGGGATGGGTGCAGCATTCTGCTTCTTCTTCAGGTATCATGAGATCAGCATAGCAAAGAAATGGGGGAATGTGGAAGAAGCAGCCTGCACCTTCAGAAATCTGCAACATCCGTTGCAGATGATATGTCTGTGGCCCGTGACATTGCAAGGCGGTTTGAGCAGCTTGAGACTCAGGTGGGATCATCATTTCTGTCTTGCAGTACCCACCAGCAGCAATTGCTCCTCATGAAGTCTTGCATCAATTTCTGAATGCCAGGAGAGTAGTTCTGATCATTCTGGAAAGTAGTAGTCCTCTTGAGTCTCACCCTTTTGTTTTGATCTTTTGACAGTGGCTGAGTTTTCAGCAGAAGTCTGCAAAATGGGAAGCAGACAAAGATACCTTATGCAAGGGGAATGCAGGGAGCTTGCCAAACTGTCGGTTGCCAGCAGACCAGCCATCACCAGCATCATCATACTCCAATCCCTTGTTTACAAACCATACAATGTCATTTAGATCTCCAGGAATTGGTGAAGGGATGGCATCTGCTT
>Ga0209208_10011715_pt1 | contig 11201 bp, 10 predicted proteins | sample S1TSphfallax_3_FD_187694 | JGI IMG/M metagenome (GOLD analysis project Ga0209208, IMG submission 187694) | Host-associated microbial communities from peat moss isolated from Minnesota, USA - S1T2_Fd - Sphagnum fallax MG (SPAdes) (version 2) | ecosystem: Host-associated > Plants > Peat moss >... | reverse complement strand
CCTACCTACTTGCCTACCTAGGTAAATAAATAGTTAGTCCTATTTTTTAACCTACCTACTTAGGAAGCTAAGTACTAATGTAATGTAAGTACATAGGTAAGTAACCTAGGTATGTAAATATGTCATACCTACCTAATTACCTACCTATTTTGGACCTACCTACTTATCTACCTATGCCCACGTATTGACCAACCTAGCTACCCAAATAAATTTTTATTTTTATTTACTTTTCAAAATTCAATTAATATGTGACATAGCAACTTCAACTATGCCACATGTTAAAATCTATGACCATTGTAAGCATTATAAATGAACAATCATAATGGATGGTGGAAATCAATATTTCACAAAAATAATTTTCACCCAAAAATCCCCATAATGCCACGTGTCAGATTTTGATGGATTGATGAAAAGTTATGTCATTATGACGTTACCATGGTAAATGCAAACTAATTGCATTAGAGTTACAAAATATTTATTCCTACATAATTGTAATTGAATAAGTTGCACAAATTGCATATATATGTTTCACGCACAATGAGTTGCATCCATTAAAACATGCATCTTGTCTGATAACATTTGCACCCATAAAAATATGTTGAGTTACAATGAGTTGCAAATGGGTGTAAACGGGATACAATGAGCCAACATGATTATTGAAAAAAGGACTATATGTTTTTTTTTCCCAAAAACAATTTTTTCATATGAATGAATTTTGGAACAATTTTTTTTTAATTTGTTATAATAAATTATTATAGTTGTCCAAGTACATGACATGTTTTTTTCTTCATCATTTTTGAATAAATATGAATTTCTGAAAGTGCCTCATTCCTTATAAATTTAGTCTTTCCTCTTTAAAAATGATAATAATTTCAAATTGTAACCAATTTTTTAAAAACATTTTTATGTTTTCTTGTACTAGAAACTACAACTTTTCTTAAAACATCATGTACATTTTACCCCATTTATGTGTGGCAAAAGACTTTCATCAAATGGATTTTTGGTTTGAATTCCTTGACATTCATATGAATGAAAAAAAATAACTTGCCATGATTGCCATGGCTTTACATGGCAAAACATAAATATTTATCCAATTTTCATTATTTTTCTTTGCGGTTTAATGCCCTTTTTGGCTTGTTGTATTGTGACTACACCGAAGTGGTCATTGCAACTCAAGAATCCAATTGCAAGGCTACTTGCAAATCACCCCATTTTCTCATAGTGAATGTATCATTGCTTTAAGAAGCACTTGGGAAAAATAAAGGATCAAAAAAAGTTTGAAACCATAGGAGCCCCACAAATAAAGTACATGAATCATCAAGCAAAGAGAAGGTGTGGTATCTCCCTCATTTTGTTTTATTATTGTTTCAATTATATGAAATTACATATATATTATATTTGAATATCAATGCATCAACTATAGGTGTATGTATCACAATCTATGTTTCAACGGATCAAACTTTATGTATCAATATAGGAATCACCAAATGAAGAGGAGGCAAACTTTAAGGTGAATGCTACAAAACAAAAAGTCAATACAATATTCTATAGGTAAATATTCATTCACTTGTTTTGGATTGTGTAGGGTACCAAAGTTGATGGAGGTATCAATGCCTCAACTACAAAACCCAAGGGTATGAAACACATTCTTGTGGTGCCTACTTCTCCACATGTCCCCAAAGGAAGAGTTATTTGGATCTTCATTTTATTTTCCTCCCCGTCTACACCTCTTCCTCCACCACTACCTCCCCCACCTCCTCTTCCATCTTTAGTTAATTTTATTCCCCTCCTCCATTTTCAACTCCTATTCCACCTCCCCCTCCATCTTCAATTGATCCTATTCCACCTCCTTTCTCCACCTCCACTTGTGGTTACAATGCAAAAAAAATCTATCACATTTGCAGAAGATGTAGTTCCCCATCCTCCTTGATCAATACCTACACTTTTCTTGGCTCCTATTTAGCCAATAAGTGGGATAGATTATGGCCCTTTTCATCATCCCCAACTTGCACAACCTTTGTCAACAAAAATAAAGATGTGTTTGCCAAAGGGAATCCCATCAAATGTAGAAAAGGTTTTGGACAAGGGTGAAAGGAAAGTTAAGGTTGGATGAAGAATGGCAAGATGTGGCCCACAAAGCCACAATCAATGTTGCTAAACTTGATATGTTAAGATTGATCAAACCATAAGCACATCATGCATTTGGCTTATGGTATGTCTTAGAAGGTAGGATGGGGTTGTCAATTAGGAATGGCAAAGCCAAAATCCATCCAAATTTATTGACACATTTTGGCACTTTGTAACAACCAATACATTCACAGTGTCCTTTTAATCTACAATTGGCCATTGGTACTGTATTGGGGTGGTATGAATAACATCATTTTATTTTTATTTTTTAAATAATTTCAATTACATTGTATAATAATTTATTATATCAATGTATTAGGTTACATTTATGTATCAATGTATCAAGTTACATGTATATATCAATGAATCAAACGACATGTATGTATTACTAATTATGAACCCCACAATAAGTATTTGTATTGTGAAGGTTTTTAAATTTTATTTGTGTGTAACCTTGCAATGTGGATGTTTTGGGATAGTTCCAAACCTTTTATGAATTAGTGTGCATCCTTATTAACAACATTTTACACAACTTAGCCCGAGATCAATGAAATGCAACCCAATGTGATGAAATCAACATGTTGATATCTTACATTTCATATCGACATGCATTGAAAACTTTTGAGGTTGAATTGTTTAACTGGGAGATGGAGGTGACTTTAATGCACATTGAAGCTTTGCATAATGTAGTACTTTAATGGGGAAAAAAGGTCAATGAATTGAGGAAGCATCTTGGGATTGGAACCCAATTTGGCACATGTTTTCATCCAATAAACACATCTTGAAGAAGATGCCAAAGCTACCTTGGTGCCATGATTGTAAGTCAAATCATGTATGTTTGTGCATTACTTTAGTTAAATATTATATCCCATCCTCTATTATTAATTGTATTTACTTGCTTTTGTAGTTACAGAAGCACAAATTGTACAAAAATTGTTAATTGGGCTAAGAATCCAAAAATCCCACCATTAATGCTTACAAAATTGTTGAAGTTCTATCTTATTTTTCATTGTGGGAAGGGCAAAAGTTTCCTTATATGCCCTTTAATGGTTTGAACAAGGAGAATTTGCAAAAATGGATGTAATGTTCACCCCATGTAGGTAACTAGATCTTTCATTTTTTATTGTTATTATAATGTATCAATGTATTAATGTGTCAATGTTTTAATGTTTTAGTGTTGCATTGTGTGAATGTTATAGTGTTATAATGTGTTGGGATGGCAATGTATTAATGTATTAAAATTGTTTGTAGCCCATCCAAGATGGCTGAAAATTACCTTGGATGCTTTTCAAATGGAAGGTTGATACATTTTTGGGCAATCCATTATCAAGATATCCATTATATTTACATTGATAATATTTGATCTTGTGAATGGGAAGGGAAAGGAAATTAAAATTTTGATTTACAATTGGTTGGTATTTTGTCAAATACATTCCTTGGAGGATGTGGCCTTGTTTCATCCAAATATTTTATATGTTTTATGGCAGACTTAAGGCAATGATAGATTGGAGGAACATAAGGACAATTCCTTTTATCAATTTATACATTGTTACAAGGCATTGGACATCCAATGGGTCCCCTTAGCTATTGGTGAGTCTTTTTAATATGCATATGGAAATAAAAATATTTGATACATTACATTTATGGTCTTAAAAAATACTAACAACATTATGTGATTTTATAGATAGCATTTCAACAATCTCTCCAGATGTTGAAATGTTGCATAATAACATCCTTGGAACTATTGAAAAAATGTGATCTAGGATGTCCATATTGAGGACAAAAAAAATGACATCATGCATTTGAGAAGGTCGTTGGGCTTCAAATTCTAATTTGCCTTTAGATGATAGTATTATGGTTGTTCGCAAATGTTCAAACCCACTCATCTCTAAACATGGGAATTTTGGTATTAGGTTGGGACAAGAGTGTGATTGGACACCCTTGAGTGACTTATAATCACAAAACTTAACAAAGGGTTTGATGCCCATGATTTACTAACATTTGCCACTTCCCACATGTATAATTTATTTTTCATTCATACATTGTTGTATTAATGTTTCAAACTTAATGTATTAGACTATATGTATAAATGCATTAAGTTTTTTTATATCAATGTAGTTTGTATTACATCTTATATATTAATGAATCAATTTTCACTACAAGTTAATGTATTAGATATTATGTATTAAACATGTTAACGTGTCATTAATAACTTTTTTTGTGTTTATTAAATTTATTTTTCTTGGAAAAATGCAAAGTACCAAAAATGATTTAGTCCATCAAGTACATTATATTTCTTCAAAACACATTCAAAAATTTTGTTTTCATGTGCATTTTCACTTTAGTCATGACTACTACAAGAAATCACGTATGTTGAAACCATATTACCCTACACCTAAAACTCAAAAAACAACTCATATACAATTGTTATGTAATTATCCCTTGGGAATTACAACTACTATGCAATTATCCCCTTAAAAATATGGTTCATTAATAAATAAATTGCCACATTAGAAAATCAGTTAGTTGTATTATAGTTGCAAGTGGGTTGAAAATGGGTATTCTATACAATAATTTATACACATCGTACATACATATGTAATCAAACATGTTTGATTTTCCTAGGAATTGTATTGTAATTGCATGTGGCAACTACTTTAGAACTATTATAAATGTGTCACTAAACCAACAACTATATTACAAAAGTGTGTAATGTATATACATGTGATCATGCAACATGTCCACATTTCCACCACCCATTATGGGATACATTTGCAACTAATTTTCGATTATGATCCCCATTGATACAATTAATATGGCCATTAGTGCACCACTATTAAAGTACTATTGTTCAACTATGTTATGATTATAATACAATTATTGATAACTTAATAAGGATACATATTCATCATTTATTTATATTTTCATCATATGTGTTTCATTTTGAATGATTTAAAACGTTATGGGAGTGCTATTTTAAGTTCTAAAAATCATCTTTGAAGTGCAACGGAAAATGAGTAATGAAAAAATAACATAAAGAGAAATAAGCTTTCCAACTTCCAAAACACTTTTTTTTTTCCTTTTAAAAAAAATTTTGGACCCCTCATACTTTCAAACCTCATAACTTTCTTATTTCTTATTCATTTAAAATGATTTAAAATGTTATAAGAACACCACCTAAAGTTTTACAAATTTTCTTTGAACTTTAATAACAATATAGCAACATACAAAGAATTTTTTTGGTCTTTGGGAACCAATCTTTATAGCATTTGGTGGTTTGTTTTTTTTTAAATTTGACCCTTTCTACTTTGAGGGGCCATTATTTTTTAATGATTTTTAGTTTACTAAATGTGCCAATAGGAAGGGTTGAAGTTTTGTTTATACCTAAACCCTAAACCCTACCTACCTATGGTTATGTACAACTTACCTAGCTACTAAATTTTTATTTTTATTCCAAAATATAATTAATATGCAATGTGGCGAAAAAAAAAATTGTGCCACATGTCATAATTTCGGACCATCTTTAACAATCATAATGGACAATGGAGATCAATATTTTGAAAAAAAAGGTATGTCCAAAATCTTCATAATGCCACATGTTAGATTTTAATAGATGGATGACAATTAATGACAACACCATGACATCATGTGTGTAGGTATAATGGAGTTGCATAATGGTTGAAAACGAATTATTTTGACTAAGTTGCAATTGAGTTGTAATGAATTGCATTATATATACAGTGAGTTGCAACTCATGCAACTTATCCGTTAGCATTCACAATGTATAAATACAATGAATTGCAAGTGTATTTTGCAATTTAAAAATTGAGTTGCAAGGCCAATTGTAAAACACCCCTTTTTCTCATAGTGGTGTATTAGTGTGTTAGTTAATATTAGTGTATTCGCAATGGTCTTACATTAATAGTTTATGTTTCAAATGTTCTTCACATATTGGGGCAACAAATCCCAATGTCGTCTTTTTTGTAGGACAAACACATTTTGAATTTAACATTAAAGATTCAAAATTTGCCAAGTTTTGGAAACCCTGGGCTTGGTTGGGGGATGCCATGATGGTTTTCTTGAATTTTAATCACTATTTTAATACCCTCTTAAACATTGAGAAGGCAATATTTGTGACAAGTGCTTTCATCGCCTCATCTTTGAAGAAGTTATGTTTTGGTATAGGATGTGGTACATGAACAATAGAAGTGGAGGCCATCAAAGGATGGGCCAAGTCTCACCTATCATGCAATGGAAGTGAAACTACATATGACACTATGGTAATACCTTATCATGGTGAGGTACATCAAAATATGCTTGTGTTGGAACCTTCCCACACCTTTCATTTTGACTCCAAGATTGGGGTATATGACTATTTAGTACGTGACACTTTTATTCGGTGAAGAAGTATTAAGACCTTGAATTGATGCTTGTAAATGTTTCCATGTTGTGCATGGATGTAATTACAACTTGCCCATTGTGATGTAATTGGGTTGTGGATGGTGTATCGTAGATGGGTTTTTTTGGATTAGTGCTGGACCACCTTCATACGAAGGCAATGTCACATTTGTGTCAAGAATCAACCATGTCTCCAACAAGGCCCCAACCACAAACAATTGTTGGCATTTGTTGTTCACAAGTCCAAAGTTCTTGTGTAGACTTTGACACCAATATTGAGTGAGGACATCTCCAATTAACTCATGAATGCATCAATCCACCTAACGACTAACCAATATGTTTTCCTTTGATTGTAACAAGGCCTTCAATGTCCCTTGGTAACTTTCAATTATAGCATTGGTGTCTTGCCCAATATATGGTAGATTTCAAACCCACATGTAAGTCTTATGTCACCAATTTTCCTCCATGTATTCACAAAAGACATTAGCTATAGGGTACTTCCTTGTGATATATTGTAGTTTAATCATCACCCACATTTCAATATTAGCTCCAAATGGACCATCCCTATCATACATGATGTTCCTTAGTTCTTATACTACATTACTACATAATATGGGTCCTTTATTTTAATATATGTTTGTTTTTGGAATGTTCTTTTCACATGCCACAAATATTTAAAAAATGGGACTACAATCTAGCTATATAATCTTGTAAGAAAGAAAATGCATCTAACATGAAACTTGGTGGATTTAAATGATGTTACAACCATTGGGGCATGAATAATACATGGTTGACAATTAGTTGGACAGAAAGGGGGAAGGGGTAGGGATTTTACTTGATGTAGTTGATTTCCCTATGGGCATAATCAACTATGAAAACATTGGGATGCCATGATGGGTGAAGTTTGTGAATGCTTTCATTCAAAGCGTGCATCCATGGTGTCAAGTCTTCTTGCTGATGTTGTGATGTGATGCAATATGCTATACGAATGTCATTGTGCTATTGGTCAAACACCATCATGGTATAAAGGGGAAACTGCCACAATTCACAATATATATCAATGTAATATGGTATGTTAGTTGAACATTGTTGAAAGATATAATGAATGATTTATTAGCATTTCCAAATTTGTACATGTTTCCTTGATTTATCCAAAGTCTACGATTTCAAGTTTCGTATATTTGTGCACCCTAAATTTTGAAAAGACACTTTTGGACATAATTACATGTCAAAAGATGCATTGTTTGATACGAAAAGCCACATTGTTAAAACACATCTTTGATTAATCATATGAAAAGACACATTTTTTTTAATTTTTGCATATATTTTCCATCAATTTACAATGCATTTCATTCTTGTACATTTGATTACAAGTTAGAGCTTGCATTTTATGTCAACAAAGCCACATTGTTAAGACACATCTTTGACTAATCATATGAAAAGACACATTTTTTTTTGTTCTTGTGTATAGTCACCATCAATTTTCAATGGACTTCATTCTTGTACATTTGATTACAAGTCAAAGCTTGCATTTTATCTCAATGTGTTTTTTGGTGAGGCAATTTTGGATTTCCCAAATGCTCTACAAACATCATTAGGAGGGGTGATAATCTTTTTCATCATTTCCTATGTAAACTCATCAACATGTATTTTTTCCTCTTGCACTTTTTGCAAACAATCAAACAAAATACAATGTAAAGGTACCCTTGTTTGTATACATGGCAATTATGTGTTTAGTATCTGCCACTGAGAATGTTTCAACAACCTACTTCCTATGCTTGCATGCTTTGAAAAGGTACTTTTCATTGGTAGTGTGTGAAGGTACCTAACATTTTCATGCTCAATTTGGCCTCTTTAAAATGCCATTAGCGTTTGAATTTCTTTAAATAGATTTGGAAATGAATTTGGGCAATTGTGTATATCCTAAATCATTACTTGAAAGAGAGATATCATGCATAGTTATGGAGGCATGTGACCTAAATGTTTCTTTTCTTTTTTAGGTTCTTGCAAATGTTATGGGCTTCAAAAAGATTGTGATGACAATTTCACTCATCCTAGCAAATCTTCGTAAAGGAATAATGGATATCCCTAACATTGCCAACCCATCTCAAGAAGATCCCAATTCACTAAGTGGTCTTTAATTGTGTTTGCAAGAGGAATCAAGTATTCAATCAACCAATTAGATCAAGGATTCAAAAAGATCAAGAAGTAGTGCACAACATGGAGGTGGCACATTCATTATTTGTCCAATGGCCCTACTTGGCTAATGGAAGGTGAGATTTCAAACAAGCCATCAAAGTATTTCTTTCATATGCAAACCTACAACTTTATGTGGACCATGATTATTGATGTAACTTTGTTGAACATTAGAGCTTGTTTGTACTGAGGAGGAAACAAATGATGGTTTTTGAAACAAGATGGGTTTAATTTGAACTAGTAGACACATTTGGGAGTTATAGATAGAGTTTGAGACTCATGTGGTGGGAGGACTAATGTTTATCTATGCTTACTATGGACATGATTGCCTTCAAGAACACAATGTTATCATTGACCATGATATTGTCCTTACACCTATGGTGTATTAGCTTATGAATGAAGCCAACATGTGAGCCATTTATGACATCCATATTGTCCTATTTTCTATTATACTTGTGCATGAACTACAAGAAATTTTCTCACTTTTGTTTTTATACATGTGGTTTCAAAAGTTGCCCACCTACAAATATATTTGTAGTTTCAATCTTTGTGTATTAGAGCATGAATATTAAATGCATGGGGGAATTTATTTTCATGTTGAAATTACATTTATGTGTGTTACAAAATTTTCTAAAAGAAGGGCCACTCCATTTTATACATTTGTATAATGTGATATTGGATGAAGCCCACATTATCAAGGTTTTCTGCTCCAACACCTCACAACTTGTTTTTCCAACTAACATTTGATCGTTGCTAGTGCCTACTAGTACACCAATCTAGGTGGAATCCCATAAATAGGCCATTTTAAACTCTTTTACACAACTTGAAGGAAAATTGTCTTATGTTATGTTTGACATTAGAATATACTCCATGAGAATATTAGGCAATAATAATTTGTCACTTTATTATGTGTGTTGTAGCCTTTGATAAATTGTTTCAATTGTCTTCCAAATATCATGCTTTTAAAGTTTTTTTTGTCTTGTTTCCCTTTTCTTTTTAGTTTTAGTTTTTCTTTTTGTGTTCCATTTTCTTAAAGTTCCACTTCCTTTTTCACTTTTATGAACTAGTTAATATGATTTTTAAATCCTATCATTACTACTAGTATTGTGAAGATACTCAATATGTTGGTTGTTACATGATATTGACCTCCACCCATTGTTGGCAACTACTGCAATAAGTGGGGGTGCCACAATACTTGGTCAACATCATACATGTTGTTGTTAGAAGGTTGCTGAATTTGGTGATAATTTCTTTCACCCTATTATACTTGCGTTTGTGAAGGATATAAAACAAATTAAAAGATGCATACAGCCTTTTTCATTTTCTATGTGGAACCTTTGAGTAATTATGTTCGGTAAGATTTTTCAATCTTCCTTTTTTCTATTTCTCAACTTTGAGATCGTTCATTTTGTTTACAACAAATTTATTTGCATCTCATGTGTCTACTACATGATGTCATAAATAGTTTTAGGTTTTAGGTTTTTATAGAATATTGTTGCTAGGACTTAGGAATTGATGAATTCTTCTTTCCAATCAAACAACTAATCATGACCATGTATTTGGCTTGGTTGCCAACTTTGCTAATGTATAGGTGGAACAAACTAGTACAAAAGCCTTTTGAGGATGGAGATGTGATGGGTTTGAAATTCTTATAGACCATTTTAAGGCCATTGATGTTGTGGCATACAAGGAGAATTGTGACAAAGATGGCATGTGTTGTGAAAAGTGGAAACACTCAATCATTATTCTTTAATGGTCCCATGTTTTTTCAACAATATAGAACAATTGGGTGAAGATTACATTTTGTTTTTCAAGATTCCATGCAACAACTTTGTCACATTACAATTTGTGTAATTATCATTTTTGTGTAGGCCTATTTTAGTATTGCTTTCTACAGACACGCAAGTTGCAGAATGCTAGCTTATAGAAGCAAAACAAGAATTTTATTAGGCTTTCTACAACCTATATATTTAATTACTACTATACAAGATTAATCATATTGTAATATATATCCATAACCTCATAATTACAAATTTATTCATGTTGTAAAATTAAAAAATGTCCAAGCATGGGATATTTAGAACATGTAGAAATGCCTTCCCCTCCCTTCCCTTCCACCCAATTGATTTATATTCTAGTAGTTTGGGTGCTAGTTCACCTATTGATTTAAATTCAAAACAACATAAAGAACTTGCCCGTTTGTTTTTGGACTCTTTAGCTATAACTTTTCATTGGACTTTACAATTTTGTAAAATTCAAATCAATTGCTCAACATGTATCTTACATTTTGTAATATATATATTTTTATAAAAAATATAAATAACCAATTTTTTTCAAACTCTTTTCATATAAAAAAATATTAACCTTGCACAAAATTTTCATTCACATATTCCCCCTCCCTCATATATTGATCCCAAAAGAATGAAGGTGCCAAAAAATTAGTATGAAAAAAAAAAAAAATAAAAGGAAAAACAAAAATT
>Ga0209208_10011714_pt1 | contig 11201 bp, 8 predicted proteins | sample S1TSphfallax_3_FD_187694 | JGI IMG/M metagenome (GOLD analysis project Ga0209208, IMG submission 187694) | Host-associated microbial communities from peat moss isolated from Minnesota, USA - S1T2_Fd - Sphagnum fallax MG (SPAdes) (version 2) | ecosystem: Host-associated > Plants > Peat moss >... | reverse complement strand
TAATCTTCCAAAAATCCTCTACAAGAAACCAAAATCCTTCAAGATATTATAACTCTTTAACTAATCTCAAGTTTCAACACAAGGTAAAAAAATATCATCTTTCAGAAATTCTCATATATAAATAGACCTAATTACCTAGGGGTCAAAATCTCTTAAGCTACTATACTCTATAAGAATCTACACACAAATATTCTTGCCTTGGTAGGCGAGGCCAACAAAAGGAAATCAAATTACACCTGACATCTTTACTGAATTTTGTGGGAAAACGAATGATCCTAACCCACAAGGAAAAAAAGGGAGGCTTCTCGTTGGTGGCATGGAAATTTTCTATTCCTAATATTGGCTGCCACTATTTTTGGCGTGGACTAATAGCCCTTCCTAAGAACACCCTACCTATTTGGTCCTCTCTTTCTTTAGCTACCTTTCCCTTCTTGGGTGGGTCTTTAGGGTTTTTGTTCTCTAATTGAGCTTGGCAGGGTTTCTTCATCATGATTTCAGGCAACTTAGGGTTTAAGTTAGTTTGCCATTTGCAGAATGGAAGTGGAGTTCACTGGAAAAAAGAAAAAAGAAAACCCAAAGAATGAAAAATTATGCGTTTAGTGAAAAATTGGGTTGCGTAGGTTGTAATTTTTTTCCTAGGTTGGATGAAACCCTAAGTTTCCATCCATGAAACCCCCCAACTTCCCATCCACGACCAACTGTGAATTCATCTGACACATATGTACCACGACGAATGACCTCTGGTATCCAAAGTTGCTAGTGTTGGGCGGTTCTTAGAATCAGGGAACAGATGCCCTCCGGTTATCATACCGGGCTGGTTCTCACAACATTCGAAGAACCGATTTTGCTAGGTATATAACCGCGGTTCTCAAAAATGAAAAAGTCAATAAGCCTCTGGAGAGAAACGCCCCGATTCTTTCATGAAAACTGTCAGCTCTTTTAACTTTATGAAATAACCGGAACCGGCGGGTTTTTAAATTAGTCTGAATTAGGGTTTGATGGGAACCAGGGCTTCGTTTCTTTCTTGCGTGTAGTTTGGTCGCGTGCAGGATTTGGGTGTTTTTCATCTTTTGATTTTGATTTTGTTTCCATCTTTCTTTTGATTGCAGCAATCGCTGTGCTTCCGTTTCGTGCTCGATCTCTTCTCTGCATGTGATTGTAGGGTTTTTAATTTTTTTTTGGGGGGGGAGTTCTCACTGAGAGATTTGCAGTCAGGTTGCATTCTTTCCAGAGAGGAGAAGAAGAAGAAGAAGAAGAAGAATTCGCGGATTGCGAGTTGAGGGAGTTGTGGGGGAAGGAAATAGGGGAATGTGTGTTTGGAACAGCAGCCGTGGGTTGTGGTGTGGAGAGCAGGTGGGAAGTATGGAGGAAGTATAGAGATGGTGAGTTTCTGTTGAAGAGTGGAGAGACTTCTTGTGAGCGGGCAAAAAGATGGATAGAGCAATAGTATCTGAGGAGTTTTGTGTGATTGTGTGAGAGAAGGAAGGGGGGTAGAGGATGTCCGCGACTGCAGCTTCGCCGACGCTCTCGGCAGCAGCATTGACTGCCGAGAAGGGGGTGGCAGTGGCTTCCAAGCCCAGAAAGCGCACTGCGCCTACCACAGCGAGCGGATCGGAAGCCGGTCTTGATGTGCCGCCGCTTTCTGCTGCCAACACGCGAGCTACGAGGCGGCTTCGGGACCCCGCCGCCAAGGTTTCGAATGCAGCAGGAGGAGAGGCCAGTGGAGAGCTGGGCTTCTCACGTGATTTGAACGTTTTGGACGGGGAAGTGCCAGTGGAAAGCAGCAGGGGAACAGAAACGGTGAAGCGAAAGGTAAGTGTAGTAGGAGGAGGAGGAGGGGATACAGCAGCTGCTGCTCCGGCAGTGAAGCAGACGACAGGAAAACACTTGGTGCATAGAACGGGTGCGGTGAGGAAGGAAAGGCAGACATCGATATGGGACACGGTGGGTCACTTCTTCTCCCGTTTCTTCCTCATTTTCATAGTGGCCGTTGGTCTCGGAACAACTTTCTGGAATTACAGGGGCAGTCCTTCTGCACCTGCTCCTCCTGCAACCCAAGACAAGATTGCTCTTGAACTAAAGAAATTGGACGAGTTTGTGACGAAGACAACAAAATATATACAGGTGAGTCCCTTGATGTCCTTGATCAGAACTTCTGGGACTGGGAGAAGAACATCCCTATGTTCAATCCTCATCTTTTTCCAAAGTTTTTTCAGACACCAATCTCTGTCACACTCTGTATCCAGACTCTAAGGGTATTAGGGTTGATGATAATGGAATATGTTTCTGACCTCATCTTGTTCCAAAGTTTCAGACACTCATCTCTGTCACACTCTCCAGACTTTGAGGGTGTTAGGGGTGATGATGATGGAATAGAGTTCTGACCTCAACTTGTTCAAAAGTTTTTTCAGACACCCATCTCTGTCTGTCACCCTCTGTCTCCAGACTCTGAGGGTATTAGGGTTGATGATGATGGAATAGAGTTCCGACCTCAAATTGTTCCATAGTTTTTTCAGATACCCATCTCTGTCTGTCATCCTCTGTCTCCAGACTCTGAGGGTATTAGGGTTGATGATGATGGAATAGGGTTACGACCTCAACTTGTTCCAAAGTTTTTTCAGACACTTATCTCTGTCTGTCACTCTCTGTCTCCAGAGTCTGAGGGTGATATGGTTGATGATGACGGACTGGGGTTCTGGCCTAATTTTCTTTCCAGGTGCAACTGGAGATGATAGACATGAAGATTGGGAAGCAGGTGGGAGAGCTTCGAGATGAAGTCAAGCAAAACATAGACTTGCAAGTAGTAAACTTGGGGACTGAACTAAAGTCCATTCAAACTCAACTTGATAGGCTTCATGGAGATGATGATAGTGCACTGAGTAGGACTGAAGCATTGGAGATGATGAGGTCTGTTGCAGCTGACATGCTTGCTGTGGAAGGTGTGGGGGAATCTCTCAGTCTGGAAGATGTCAGAGCTGTAGCAAGACAAATTGTTCTCACTGAACTACAAAAGCATATGGCAGATGGCATTGGGAGGCCGGATTATGCCTTGGCAAGTGGTGGAGGTGTGGTAGTTGACCACTCTGAGGGCTTTTTTGTTGGAAGAGGTGGGAAATGGAGTATGGCGGCTCTTAGTCTGCTCCCAGGTGTTTCCCAGAAGCATCCTTTAGCTAACAAATTGCTGGAACCCAGCTTTGGAGAACCTGGACAGTGCCTTCCTTTGAAGGGGAGCAATGTGTTTGTGGAGGTTTCACTTCGAACTTCCATCATTCCTACTGCAATCACTTTGGAGCATGTTTCCAAGGTAGGTGCCATACATGCACATGGAAACTTGCCAGACCCATATATTTGTTCAGACATTTGTCTTGCTTTGTTGGCATCAAGTCTTATGGCATGAATTTTTGCACTGAGCTAAACAAAGTGGTCAAATGCATGGTCCTTGAACAGCAGCATACTGGGATATCATACAAGTGCTGTAACTTGGGGAAGGCTAATTTTAAATTTTTGGTATGCTTCAGAAATTAGTGTTTGTTTGTTAAGCATCTGAATGATGCTTGCTAGCCTGAACAGAGTCCAAGAAGTGAGTGCTGGATGTGTGCTCTGAATGTGAGTAACATTCATGGCATCTAATTGTAAAAAATGGCTGCTAACTGCCCATGGTGGTGATTGTGTCTCTGTGGTTGTGATGGGAGATTTCTCAGTCATGGCTTGCTTGGTGGTTAAAATTTTGTCAATTGGGGTATTCAGGCTGGAAGGTAGCGTAGATTATCTTGAGGATGGTATGTTGTAGACCTGTGCTAATAGCTTGGTAAACAGGTTAAGTAATGTTTAGGTTAGGAATGGATTGACTACCTGTGATATGTCCAATCTAGCAGCAACTAACAAGTTTTCTGTTTCTGCAGAGTGCTGCTTATGATGTGAAAAGTGCCCCCAAAGAATTCCGCATATTCGGGTGGCGTGAACTCCGGAAGTCTGCTGACCACACTATAGCTCAACCAACTGTTCAGAGGCTGCTGGGAGAGTTTAGCTATGATGTGGAGGGCTCAAGTGTCCAGACCTTTGAATTGGTGAAGGAAGATGTTGGGGAAGAGTTGATAAATATGGTCCGGTTGCATGTTTTAACCAACCATGGGAACCCTTTGCACACTTGCCTCTATCGTTTGCGTGTACATGGTGAGGATCTTCAAAGTTCTGCCGTGCATTGATATGAAGTCCTCTTCCCTTGCCAGACCTTGCAAGTTTTGGTAGTTTCTTCGAGAGCCATTTAGCTGGAGTTCCAGATTTTTGGCTCCATGTATCAAATTGGGAGCATATTCCTTCCGCTTGCCATGGAATAGTGCAGCCATCCCTTCTTTTTTCAACACCAGGAAGTAGGTGTTGTGTGGTTCTAATGCAGACTTTCAGGGGATTGGTTTCCTGAATTGATGAATTTGAGAGAGGTCTTAACATCCCTAGGGTGAGCAGAGTGGCAAGAACTTGAAGGAAATCAATTGAACTTCAGAGCATGCAGATGGCATTGCTGGAAGCAGTTATCCTCCAGCCATATGTCTAGCAACTTGAACCACTTCAGAGATTTGATCATGTCTTTTATGCTGGGTATTTTTTCAATATGCCAACAGTTGTACTGTGAGCATGAACAAGTCATATTTTCATCTCCACAGTTTGAGGATACATGGCTTGTTTTCATTGTCAAAGTGAAGCAGTTATGGGTACTATGTTCCTATCTGGATGAAGAATGGGTGGCAATCCACATGCAACTGCCTGTGTGGTGATATCACCATCTCATACATGCTTTCTCTAATGGGTCAACAGTGTGTAATAACTTGAGGTTATTACACAATTTAGTTTGCTTCTTGAGCAACTAAATCAACATTGGCAGATACTGAGCGAAGACACCTTTCCACCATCAGATCAAAAGAAATCTCAGTGAGTACTGTTGTGTCTAATTGCCTTTTGACTTTGAGCCTACTTGAAAAGCTTGCCTTCAGTCTTCTTGGTGATGCTTTATATAACTTTCAAGTAGGCTCAAAGTCAGAAGGCACTTAGACACAACAGTACTCACTGAGATTTCTTTTGATCTGATGGTGGAAAGGTGTCTTCACTCAGTATCTGCCAATGTTGATTTAGTTGCTCAAGAAGCAAACTAAATTGTGTAATAACCTCAAAGTTACATCAAACAAAGCACACTGGAAATTTCCTGCTCCCTTGTGGAGTCGTTTTTTGTGTAAGCTCCCTAGGGCAACGGTGCATGAGGCAATTTGGATCGTTGGTTGTTATGCAGGCTAAACCACTAACATTGATGCCTTCCCTTATACTACATTCTAGATTTGCTTTAAGTTCTTCCCAAAACACCTTTCATTTGTTTCAAGCAAAAACATTGTGATGTGTAAAAAAATGTCACGTTCTAAAATTGCACAAATATATGACTTTGCTCTAAGATTCCTCCATATCTTTTGAGCTTATGAATGTGCGCTATGTGAAAAGGTTAGATAAATAAATTTGAGTTCCATGAAACACCATAAGATTAGGAAGTTGGTCATTTTGAATGAATCAAAATGGTTAGAGTATTGGAACAGTGCATGATGAAACATTGAAAAATGTCAACAAATCAAAAAAAGGTTATATTGAACACCAAAAATATAACATTGGATGACAAATCAACAATGATTTGAACCATATGGAAATCTGTAAAAATATATTCACTCAACTGATTTGGTGAAGGAATTCAAATTTTGTGTATGATTTGGAGTAAAGTTGAACTATTTTTGAGTTAAATTTTTTTTTTTGATGAAATGAAAATGTCACCAACACATCAAACGAAAAAAATCATTCAAGTACTTACAAAAACATCATTCATCCAATGTTGAGAGACACTAGGTGTATTCATACTTGGTCAAAAAAACATCACAAGATATTCAAAATGATCACCACACATTTAAGACGTCATTTTTCATTTTTCACCTTTTTGTATGCATGAAATTATAAGCATTGTGAAGATTAATTTGAGTGTACATTTTCCACAACCTAGTGGATCAAGACACCTAAAAATTAGAGGTCAAAAAACAAAATAAAAATAAAAATAAAAATATACACATCTTTTATGAACTTAATCAACCCATTTAATTTTTTTAAAAATGGGAAAACCATCATTTTCTTAAACAAATATGATTAAAACACCTATTCACAATTTCAAATGTGGAATGAAACATTTTGCTAAATTTCATTAATGCACTTCCAAATTGCCCACAAGTTCATTGTGTGACAAATTATAAATAATTTCAAAATTATAATTCACTTTTTGGGAATTGGAATCACATGGCCCATGTTTGAATAAGGTGTTCAAATTTGTATTCTTGAAGGCCTTTGGTTTTAGAAAGGTCCCCGACCCTAATTCAAAAATTCATATCATTTTAGGATTCCCCATTCTCAAAGTAAAAATCTATTTGGGAGTGATGAGACTTGTTGCTCTGCACTCTTTCACACTTATGAGATTGTGTTTGAATCAAAGGATGTTCTAGCCTTTCTTTCAACATGTTTCCATTGTCATGCTTCAACATTGATCACAAGCCCAAATTAAGGTTGTGACAAGGACAAGAACTTTGAAATGGTTAAAAATTAGATGGCATGTTTCACATATGCCTTTTGATCACTTTAATTTTGACAAAGACAATATTTAGTACAATTTTGAACTAAAGTTGGGTTCAAGAATCACATGTAGGTTCATCACAATTGAAACATTCGAAGGAAGAATTATTTTTTTATGTTATATATTTTGAAGCTCTCGATGGGCCATTCATTGAAATGACAAATTCTTAAAAATTATTGAATTTTTTTTTCCTGAAATCAAGGGTTTTTTTTGTGTCTCATGTCTTTGGAATTCATAAATCCTCCCCCCAAAAACAAATCTTTCAAGAATGCAACCATGTTTTCTTTTAACTTTTATTGATAATTTTGTGACCTAATTTTGTGTCTCATGACTTTGGAATTCATAAATCCCCCCCGAAAAAAACTTTCAAGAATGCAACCACATTTTCTTTTAACCTTTATTGATAATTTTACAACCTAATGTCAAACTTTTGATTTAGACACAATTTGCCTTTCCAAATTGTGTGTTAGATGTCATGATTATTTTGACAATGTTTTCAACCATCATGAATATAGGAAACTATTTTTTTCTTTAAGCATCTATGTTTAATATCATACAACTTTCATTGAGATATTTACAATGAAAATAATGCCATAAATTCAAATCTTATTTTCCCTAGAATCAAAGTGTTGGGCACCAATTAACTTAACCCAATTTGGTTAAACCTAGGTAGGTCAGCTAACGAAGTTTTGGGGTCTAAATTTGAGGTTCATGGGGTAAGATAATAGGATGATTTTATCCAAGATGGACTACTAGGGGATGGGTGGCCTAGTTAAAATAAGGTGGGGGGGGTAAGATCATTGGACTAGGTTAAGATCATGTCCTAGCCTAGGTAAGATAAGCTTACAAGATAAGGGGGTATGGATATGCTGGCTGAGGTTTCTAGGAATGTGTTAAAAATTAGGGTTAGGTCAAGACAACATCATTTCTTCTTCTTACAGCTTGTTGACCACCTTCATTTTTTTGAATGATGATCGGTGTGTGAGGAAGTGGAAGAGGAATGAGGAGTGATGATGAATAATGTGAAAGCTAGTGGGATTGGTTATATCATGAGGACGCAAACTAATAGGAAGAGGTTGTTACATCATGAGGAGGTGGGTTGCCCAAGTGTGCCCAACCTAGTAGTAGGTGGAACTAGAGTTGGACGTATCATTAATGGGTGATGGTGGTTGTTCAAAGGTGGTTTTGGTGAATGTTCCACTCAAGGCCAAAGGTGGGATAGGTTCATAGACCCTGTGCTAGGTCTGGTAGAAAGGGTTGACCTAGAGAGAAAATAAAGGTTTGCCTTCTTGGGTGATAGTAAAAAAAACAGGAAAAGAAGTTTGGTTTCAAAAGTTTGGGACAGTTAGTGTTGTTAGCAAGGTTGTGAATGGAGGTACGATAGAAAAGAATTAAAGCTACTAGTAAATAAGAGAATGTTGTATTAGGTAAGAATAATAGCTTAGTGGAGAGGAGATCCACAACTAAGGTTTAGGTAACCCCATGTAAAAATCTTTTCTTTTGATGTGTGAAGCTCTATTTTGAAAAAATCTTTTTCCCAATTGTTGCATGTTGTGTGTGTGTGTTCTTGGCTGTGATTCAAGGTTTAAGGTTGTGGTTAGTTATAACAAGAGCAAGAAGGTAGTGTTGTGAATAGGAAAGGTAGTTGATGTCTGGATCAAACAAGGTAGGAAAAAATGAATTATATGCAGAAGGAGAAAGAAAGAAAGAAAGTTCAATTCCTAATTGCTTGTGATTCGTTGGCTTAGGGTTGTGGTTAATATAACAAGGGTAAAAGGATAATGTTGTGAATAGGAAGGGTAGCTACTATCTAGATCAAAAGAGGCAAGAGAAAATTAATTATATCTTGAAGGAGAAAGAGAGAAGGGGAATTCAATTCCTAACTGGTCGTGATTCATTGGGTTAAGGTTGTGGTTAGGATCTAGCAAGAGTAAAAGGATATTGTTGTGAATATGAATGATAGTTGCTATCTAGATCAAACAAGGCTAGAGGGAATAAATTATATCTAGAAAGAAAGAAGGAGTTCATTTCCTAATTGTGGGATGTCCTCCAAAGGGCATGGGAGGAGTGGCCTAGATTAAATTGTTAGGCCGAATTAATTTTGTGTTTAACACAAACTTCATTTTCAAGATTTAGGAATTCAAACCAATGTTAATGGGTATATTTATTTCCATATGTTGGTAGAATAATGGTAAACAAAAAATGTCAAAATTTGTTGTAGTATTTTGGTAGCTTCCACAATAATTTTATTATTTGTGGAATTTTTTATTTTGAAAATAATTTGTCCAACTTGATTTTTTTTGAAGCAAATACAAAATCTTCTTGAATATAATGAACTTTTTTTTCCAATGTGAAAATTTCAAATTTAATTAATTATTTGATAGACATGTGTTGAACGTGCCCATGTACTGTAATGTATTAATTGGTTAAATAGATATACAAAGCTTCAAAAAACACAAATTAGGTAAATATAAAAGTTAGAAATAAACTTTGCAAACTTATCAAGTGGGATAAAATACATGTTGATGACCAATGTTTTACCATATGAATAGGGTTATAATAAGGATAAATGTGTATTATTTATACCCATGTATTTACCTTGTGAATATAAATGCTTAAACATCAGGTAAATTGAAATATATATGTATGTATGTGTATGAATGTGGGACCTTGGTAAGTGGAGAAAGAAAATTAGTTGTGTATTTATCATTATAAATATCAACATGTGAAATGTAAATCATTGTACAAATTTTTTGAATAGAGATCAAATGAAACCAATCTAGACATTTAATAATAGATTCAAGGCATTTTTAGTGGTGACAATTAATAGTAAAATCTTAATAGGTTCCAAGAGCATGTTGTAATATATTGTTCAATAAAATTAATATAATGAACAAGAATGAAGTACATAGTAATACATTCAATAATTAATCATCATCATTTGAACTAATCCATCATAAGCACATGCCTTATTAAATCTAAAAATGCACATATGTTATACAATGATGTTGGCAATACCACAATACCTTGGTAGCTTCAACATTAATTATATTATTTGTATAAATATTTTAAAATTTTAATTATAAGATTCCAAATGATAATAATTTTGAAAAAAATTTATGAAACAAAATTGAAATATTTTTAAAGTATTTTATTTTAAAACATAAAGTCTTTAAAATTAATTCATTATTCAAGAAACATGCATTGGAACTATTCTTGTGCTGCCATATATGTTTTTTCAATTCAATTTGAAATAACTACCCTTCCATTGTAAGGCTAAACCTCAAATATATAATATCCATGTAAGGTAATACAATTTGGTGTCATTACTAATTATTACCCCTACTTATGTAGAAGTAAGAAAACAAGCCAACAAGCGACAAGCTTCATTACAACTCCAAGTTGGGAAATGAATGAAACTTTCAAATTGGCCACAAAACATGACATGTTGTAATACATAGTACAAGTGTTTGCATGGCACCCATTTCCCTTGTTTCCTCAATGAACCTGAAACCATAGTCACAAAATCCATGCAAATGTAGGTTAGGAAGTTCCTAATCATAACTTCATATTGCCTTTTGTTTGAAGTTTCGCCACATAAAATCTTATAGATTCGTCCATAACCATGAACAAGAACCTCCAATGGTGGCTAGAAGGTGGCCACAAGAAGTTGATTAGCCTCCCATTGATTGTAATGTAATTTTGACATGATAAATGGTTGTGTGCGTTGAATGGGTTTCCCATTTTGTGTTTTGGGCCATGACATTGCATTAGCTGGTCAATTAATTGGAACAAAGCTCTCCCCAACAAATAGACTTCGAGGAAAGATAGGTTGTCATTTATTGAAAACAAAACCTACTTTCTTGATAGCCTTCACCTCATTGTGTGAGAGATTAGTCCCTTTTTGCACAAGCCAAATCAACGAAAAGATTGGTCTATCCACTACATACCTACATTCCACACCCCCCACACAATAATTCATGTCATTTACACAAAACCAAAATTTGTGAAGCTTGAGGGGTGTACCTAAGATCTAAAAAGACAAACAGGGTAGGAACACCAATGGAATTTGACTTTGTAATAATCCTTGTAGTATAAAAATAATTGGTGGTGTTTTGTAATGTTGAACATTAGACGTGTGTGGTTGGGGGACATTGTTTTACATGGCAGATTGCATCTTTGCAAGGAGCTTCAAGGACCTTGGCATCGCCATCAATGGTATCCATACCCTCATATGGATCAATTCTAAAAGAAGGCCACTCACATTGCAAGTGCGATTTTCTAGTCTAGGTGTTGACATGTGGGCAAAAAAAATTAACACAATCATGTTTATGTGAATCCCCTTTTGATCCTTAAGGCAAGTCAAGCTTTTGTTTGCAAGAGCCAAAAATCTCTTCCCCTTCCATATGTGTGATTCTTGTTGTGAAATATGAGCCCAGTGCATATTTCAGAATTGCATTTGCAAGTTGTTTCAAGTCACCAAATTAGGTTGTTTCCCAAAGGAAAAGTTCATTCCTATCAAGCCCCTAACCTGATGGACCACCTTTCTTGAAAT
>Ga0209208_10011713_pt1 | contig 11202 bp, 6 predicted proteins | sample S1TSphfallax_3_FD_187694 | JGI IMG/M metagenome (GOLD analysis project Ga0209208, IMG submission 187694) | Host-associated microbial communities from peat moss isolated from Minnesota, USA - S1T2_Fd - Sphagnum fallax MG (SPAdes) (version 2) | ecosystem: Host-associated > Plants > Peat moss >... | reverse complement strand
AACATGGGATCATTTTCATGACATTTTTTGACCTTTTTGCTAATTAATATTGTTCATTCAACAACTATTGTCAGTTTTGTTTATTGAAGTTATTTTGAAAAAAAAAAATGTGACAAAAGACCATCCAAAATTTATTCAAGGAAAAAAAAAAAAAAACCCCCCATTTGCAAGAGAAAAAAAAATCTTAGTGATGAAGGAGCAATTGTGCTTTTTGAAGAGTACAACCTCCTTGATGATGATGGGTCTTTTCTTTTCTTTTCTTTTCTTTTCTTTAAAAAAAAGACCCTTTCCCAAGGGCCACCCCCCTTTTTAGAGGGTTATAGTCCCCAAAAATTAGGGTGACATGTTTGAGTGGGCCTTCCCCAACATATTGTACAAAAGGTTATTTATACAAATGGCAGAAGGTTTGCATGTGAAAGGCAGATGGTCTCGTTAATTGAGGAACCATCAACCCTTCAGGGATGGACTTTCAAATACAAAGGAAAAAAAAAAGAAAAAAAAAGAACTTGTGGTACACTATGGTTTGACAAGGCACTTGAAACAACTCCCTTTCAATATGGAAGTACAAGGGCAGCTTCAACAACACATGTGTGTCACATAATTAATTAATTATAATTATGAAGATTCCATGTTGAGAAATAGAATATTCCTTACTATTCCAAAAGATTATATAATTTTATTTTTTTTTAAATCTTTGAAAAAAGTAATTTTTGGGGAGAATTTTAACATTTTTTACAAATAATTAAGTTGTCTGTAAAGTCACCCTCTATTTGATCCCCTATCTCCTCTGCTTTCGCCACCCTATCCCCTCTTTCAGTGGTATCCACAAAGTAAGGATATTAAATCTGGGTATGAAAGGTTGAAACTCAGCATTTAAATGCATAAGGTTCAAGACTAATTATAGTAGTTGTATACAGATACAAGCAGTGAAAATATATGCAGCAATAGTGCTGCAGGCGCTCAGGAAAAAAAGGAAACACAGGATGAAACTCAGTTTACCACCAAAATTGCTAGAAAAAAAAACTAGTTTGGGTCCCAGTTACTTCCTTTTGTAAAATTTTCATTCTCAGTTACACGTTTGATGCCCTATTATGCTGAAACTGGCCATTCTCTCTCGCTCCCTCCCCACCCACCTCCCCACCATAGTTTACACGTACCAAGCTACCTGTAAACTATGGTTAAACACAGATGGGTTAACATGCAAGACGCTACTTCAATGAAAAGCAACTTGCCTCTTTGATTCCTATAATTCACTAATCACATCATACACCCACCAATGCACCATCAATTGGAAGTCCATTATGAGTAGGTTGTGAATGAAACACAACTCCTATCATGTAAATCTTCCCACTTCTCCCCTAGCCCCCCTTGGTACCAAAGTGGGTGAGTATCATATGTAGTAGGTAGGGAGGGAATGCAAGAGGTTACTATCTAGATAGGTACCTAGATAAGGCACATGGTGACTACTAGGTAGGTAGATGCATATCTGAATGGTAAATATATGGCTAACAACCGTAGTTAGCTATGGGATAGAAATACAATGGAACGGTATTCCTATCCACATACCATCCATATTGCATAGTGTGTTGGTGGGTGCTAGTTCAATTTGGGTCATCATTCTCTACTTTCTAAGCTTTGGAAATCATATGTGAGATCTTATTACATTGTGTAGAATTTGAATGTCTAGTATAGAGTTTACACAAGCATTTTGGATGAGGAATAGATTTGATATTTTAGTTGTTTACATTGTAAGAACCCTTTGGTGACAATTCTTCTATGAAGTGCATAGTAGGCCTCTTGAAATCATAATATGCATGGAGGAAGGGACTTTAAGAAAGTAATAGGGTGTATTAAAAGACATTTGGCCCAAACCCATATACGTTTTTGGCCATTGGATATATGCTCTTGCTCATCATGTATTTTCTTATATGCATAGAGGTTGTTCTACATATACGCACATTTTCTTATGGAAAATACATTATAGACCCAACAAGTGATTTTAAATATGTAAAATAGAATAAAAATACATATAATTGGAGGTGGGGGTAAAGACAATTGCAAATTGCAAAGTAAATGGACATTTGAGGCCAATTCAAAAATGACTTTGAACCAAGGGTTTTTCTCTTGCCAAATGGCCCAATGTAGAGGGGATTTGGGAAACCCTGGAAAACAGAAAAGGGATGGGGATGAGGCCAAAATTTATGTTGTAACTTAAGCCCTCTATATGGCAATAAGGACAATAAATAATTGTCAAAGTACTTCTTGGTAGGCCAGAAATGCATCAATTATTACAACTCTACTATAGAGCAATGATAGTGAGATGGTATGATGGGAATAGATGATACAACATTGTGTGAAACATGTACTCAATTGCCCATATATCTACTTGCAGTCTCAGTTTCAGTTTTATGGGTGGGGTTGGAAAAGTGTTACCTAGTAACCAAAACTTGGATGTGAGAAATAATTTTTGCAGGGTCACATAAGAGCATCTCCACCAAGGTTAGCCAAAGCTTGCCCATTCAAATGTATTATTGTAAAGCCTTGGATGATTTTTATGTAATACAGAAAAGCATCTTAAAGTTTTGGTACCCAATTCTCCTCAAAATGCAAAGGCACATGATGGAGGATAGAGCACATTTGGAGGACATATCCATTGCGTTTCGTTTTCCAAAATGCCAATCATATTCTGTTTTATAACATAACTTCAAAATACACTAGAATATTTTTGGTAGGGCTTCACAAAAACATGAGGCCCCATAGTTTTTTTAGGTAGGGGAACTGTGACAACGGCCATATCAATGTTTTTTCTTTCATTTTTGCAAAGTAGTCACTACGGCCATGCATGAAAATCATTTGGTGCCAAACTGGCTAAAAGACATTTTAGGTAGGAGCTCTAGTTGGCCCCACTACTAATTTTTTTTATCTCAATATGGTGGCCCTTAAAATTCTTAGGTTGAAAATTTTAGCCTCTCCTTTATATTCAAATGTGATAACATATGGCTATCATTCAAAAATCCTTAAAGCTTTCTAGCTATTCTAATATTGGACAAGGGATTTTTCAAGCAAAGAGTCAAATTATTCTTTTTGAATCACCATTTATTTGTCCCAAATTGTAGTGTTTAGGGTGATTAATTTTTCTTTCATAGATTCACATGTGCAAACAAAATTTAAAAAGGTTGAATAACATGTGAACCATCAAATTTCACAAACACTTTCAAGTTATTAAAACCAAAGTAATGTGGTATTTTGGCAAACCACCACCAAACATCAAAGCCTTCATAATAACCTTGGTTGGGTTATCATTCCTTGATCACTCAAGCACACATTCCAAAAATATGAAAATTAAAATCCTTACCTAGTTATGCACCACATGACAACAAATAGACAACCAAGCTTGATTGTTAATTATATAAACTTCATCACATCTTAAAACAACATATCAAATAGCCCCCATTGCTACCTTAGTTGCTTTCATTCCTTTTTGATGCATGATTTCTACTATTGTCCAACCCTAATATCACTCTAATGTTTCTTACCTTTTTTTTTGGCCATCGTTGGGTATTCAAATAAAGGCTTCATTGCATCATATCCCATCATGGAATGTCTTTGCTACAACAAATGCAATATTGTGACAAATTACACACCTTCCTTGCTTTCTTTCTTACCAACCCATTTACAGCTCGGGGAACAACACTTTCACAACTATAGGAAGCATGCAATTTCCAATTCTTGGCATGTTTACAAACTTTGGAATAATACCAATCCCTTTTCTTAACACCATTCCCAATATTTTTGTTAGCCTTCATATGTCCTACATGGTTACAAATAGAATCCCATTTAGGAACAAACAACTTATTTTTCCTTTTCACCACACTACAAATCTTGCACTTGGTAGCATGCAAATTACCTTTTGACCCTAAAAACATCATGTCCATGAAAACTTTGCAACCCAAAAATCTTGAAACATTTTAGTTCCCTTTCTTGATTCCTAGTTTGGAATAGACAACATGCAAATATGTTTCAAGGAGGGAGCATCATTAATCATGTGATCTTCATGATCTAGATCATTTGAAGGATCAATATTACATGGAGAAACAAGGGAGGGGAAAATGTAAATGCCCAATGAAATGATGAAGTTACATTGGAATAAGGTGTGACAAGACACCACAACCATGACATAAGGGTTCTTAATAGAATAAAAACATTTGAACTTGTAGGATTGTGGGAGTAGTGGTGGTATTGTGAAAGGATTGAATTAGGGAAATTTTGGATTTTAGATAATCACATTAAACTTGAAATGGAAAATATAAACTTTGATTTTATTTGGTTGAATCACATAAAATCACATTGAAACCATTTTGGAATGGCGCATACCTCCTTTTATAACATGCATTCAATCCTCAATGTTTTCATATGGAAAAAAATAAAGAAAAAATAAATAAATTGAAGTGCATTATTCATTTGTAGCTTGTCAAATTGCATGGTTCAACAAATCACACAAAATCACAAAATTCAATGAATTGCACAAAATTGTGTAACTTAACAAATTCCACAAAATCACATAGCTCATTAAATTGCATTTGTTTTGCTAGCTCATAAATGTTTGACACATTACACAAAGTTCACAAAGTTTAATGCAAATATGGAAAAATTGAAACCCGACAAGAAACCTATTGCACTTTACTCACCTTTGTTTTGCACACAAGCAAAACCTTATAGCTTATACATAACACAAAAAGTGCAAAAGGTTTGTACATTCTACTTACAACAATCACATCTCCACATTCCATTGAATTGTTCAACAACTTAACTTCGCAAACACTAAATCCCTCATAATGTTTTGAAAAAATGTCAAAAATCATAATGTTATATGAGATTTGAAGGTCTCCATGACAAAATATAATGTATTAAAGAGCTTCAAAACTAAGCAAATACACCCTTGGGTTGGCTAACATGTTGAATGCAACAATTGTGATGGAATAAGGACTTGAAAATCTATAATTGATGTGTTGAAAATTGATTCATGGGCTACATCATAAACACTTACACATTGCACAATGGAATTTAGTGATATATTGTGCAATGAAGGAGCCTCATGCTATGGTGAATACAATGAAAATAAAATGGAATTTCAAAGCAAACAAGTGACATACCATTGCATGAGACAATTCTGTTGTGAGAAAAGACAAGAAGCTTGCAAGAAACTCTTGCACACAATGTGCAAACTCTAATAGTGACAAAGGAAACCCTCTCATCATGAATGGGCTTCTTTGACAATGAAACTGCCACATTGGACAAAATTGACAATTTTCACTAGGATGATGTGGTGACATCTATTTAGGGTTTAAGGTGGTGATGATGTTGTCTAGTTAGATCACTTTGGACCCATCCCAGCCACCTACAGCCAAGGCAAATTGACACCCACATTGGGATCATGGTAAAAGCCCCGAAACCCATTTAAATTGCTTACAAACATTCTAAATATTTGTAAATAGCATCTCCATAGAACAAATCAGGGTCCTTGAGTCCAAATCTATAATTTTGGGGGCCTAATATGGCCATTTAAAATGGGTTTTGAGGATTTTTACTATGGTCCAAATGTGAGGGTCGATTCGCCCTAGTCACCACCTACAGATGCTTTATAACAATGGAAAGTGAAACTGGCCACCTTTTTTCCCTTTGTAATAATAGTAAATAGGTTTTGTTTAATGTTGAATTCTGGCAATAATTTGTCAAGGAGAAAAAAAATACTAAGCCATCATAGTTCTCTCTCCCCTGAACCCATTTGCAAAAAAAGCTTTTGGAAGAGCCCTTCTTCCTACAATCAAAAGTGACACTCCAAAACATGACCCTTGTTCCCATTCATTTGTCTTTGCCTTCTCTTGATTCCTTGTATGTAACTTTGTACATGTCACACACAAATAGATGAGGCACCCAAATAGTCGCCTATAGTAGGTAGGTAGGTAGGTAGGTAGTCACCTATGATAGGTAGGTAGGTAAGTAGGTAGACCTTTGAGGTATCCCCTCCCCTATAGTCTCAATGAGTAGAACTTGGTCTTAGAGGTCTTATTGGACCTTTATAAATGAATGAATTTGATTCAATTGGTTGTGAAGTTACATTTATCTTGTTATAATCACAAGGACAAAGCCTCCATTTCATAAATGCTCGAGAAAGAACAAGTGCTAGAATAGAATTTTGTTTGGTCTTACAGACTTTATTGGACCATACCATTAATAGGGGTAGGATTTTATTATTTATTTTTTCATTAAATAATATGACCTATGGGCCCCACTTTGAGAATCTTGGATGATGGACATAGGTTTGGACTCATGAATAATTTAATTATTTATTTTGAATTAAACACAATTGAAAGTGAATCACGTGGACTTGATTAAATTGTATTAAATTTATTTTAAAAATAATTTAATGATTTATTCATAGGAAGAATGATAGTTTTTAAATGACAAAATGTGATATAATATTATTGGTTTGAGTTGATGAATGCAAATGTTTAATAAATGTAGGTAAATGGGGTTGATAATTCATCCATTTTTCCTTTCAAATATATTAAAGAGTTATAGGTGAATCTTCTTTGGGCTTATATATTTTCTTACACAAATTCATGTTGTCATTTTATGTTAAGACTTGGGATAAGCTTTTTGTGTACTAAACGTATGTCATAATAAATTTGAGCCCAAAATCATGTCGGATGCTCTATCCTTTCCACATCAGCATGCATACAATCTTCATTGCCATTGTCCCACCATTCCTTGTTTGCCATCCCATCACCATTTTAGTATTTCATCAACGTTCCCCATCATCCCATCACCATTTTAGTATCTCATCAACGTTCCCCACCATCCCTCACCTTATATTGTCCCCATCCCCAATGTTCCAATGTTCCCTCGCCATCTCCCATTGTCCCCAATGGCGTCCCAATGTTCGCTTGCTATTGTCGAACCTAGAGGGGTTGTCCCGGAACTAAAACCCCTATCCCAATCCTAATTTTGACAAGGGACTCTCAAATTTGGGACCCTCTTGGAAGTGGACATCCCATTTAAAAACATCCCCGAGAGGTCCCACCAAATAGGGACGCTGGCAACCGTGGTATGTAGGGCTTTGATTTATTCCACCAAGATAGGGTTGCACATGGTGGGAGTTAACCCTAAATCAGCCTGGCCTACCCATGGTTTGGAAGGGTTATGGCACAATCACATCCAAACAACTAAACACATATGTTGATATATCGATAGATACCCATAAGGTGTGTGACCTTGTTGGGACCCCAAGGGAAACCATAAAGCAAATGTAAACAAGGGATGGGTGTCTCATATGGGTATGACCCTACTATGAACCACATAAGGAGGAGTTCATGAGTCATAAATCTTAATTTCTTTGTGAAAGGCTGTGGTACATCCATCCTCAGCAGATTTTCTTTCTTTCTTTCTTTCTTTTTTGGAAGTTTTAATAAGGTGGAGGTCATGAGTCAAAAATCTTAAGTAAGTTCTTAGTGAAATGCTTTTGGGTGTTGAGGTGTGTAAGTACATCCGAGGAGTTGCTTTTAAGTCACAACAAACAAGCCCATGACAAGCATTTGGAAACCTAACCTAACCTAACCAAACCAAAACCACTTACCTAGCTCCTTTCTTATTTGTCTTTATACGAAATTGCAACTTCACTATGTAACAAATGGGAAAAGGTCATCCGAATGTAGTAGGTTGCAAGGAGAAAGAAAGCCCCCCTATTTGTTTGTACCTGAAGAAGCACATCCGCAAGGAAGCATAATCAGCTTAAGTTCTAGCTGTAATAATTTGTCGGTTGTACAGCATTGAAATGCACTTTACTATATATAATACACACTTTTGGTCTCAATGATTTTTATGTGGAATAGAGCCTCAAGTCAAATAATTTGTTTGGAATCTCATGCAAAGAAGTGATTGATCTCATCAAAGTCCCAGCTCAAACTCTCTCTGGCTTTCTCACCAATCTCACCTTGCTCTTTTCTTGGTTTTCTTTTTTCTTTTGGGTATATAGGCTAGTAGTGGGTTAGGATACTTGGGTTGGCCTTTACATTCAGGCAATTTTTGGATACAAAGTTAACAACTTGAGAGAAATGGATGCTGGCGTTTCCTAGTGTATCTCTAAAAACCCAATTTAAAAACAAAAAAAGAACCATGCCATTTGGAGACATATTTTAAGTTCATAATCAACTCATTGAGAGTTTGATACACACTACCCATTTATCCAAACTAGGCCAATGGATCTTCATAGTTGATAGAGAAAGATGGTTTGGAGCTTGGGGTTCTTTATGTTTTTTCTGTCAGACTGGATATGAGCATGTAGTATTAGACATGAATGTAATGATTCAGGAGTTGAACCCTAGTTGAAGAGAGGAGTTTGAGGGGTTCAAATCCTCACACTTACAACTCCCATCTCTCTTTATGTTCAACAATGACAATTATCCCATAAAGTTTGGTGTTCTAATTGTAATGGTATATTTCCTCCACATTTTTGGCCTTGCCTATCAAGGCAAGGATATTGTAATTAGATTCATTATAGAGTATAGTAGCTTAAGGGATTTCAGCCCCTAAGTAATAGGTCTATTTTCATATGAGGATTTTTTTTAAGATGATATTTTGGCTTGTGTTGAAACTTGAGATTAGTTCTTATAGAGTTTATAATAATATCTTGAAGGATTTTGGTTTCTTTTAGAGGATGTTTTGAAGATTATATTTTGGCATGGTGAAATATTTGAGTTTCCATAATTCTTCCATAATCCAAAATATATTAGGATTCTAATAAATGTTTTACCTTCCTCTCTGTCCTTTAAACAAATTTGGCTCATTGCTCTTATGGATGACCATCAAAAATTGATCAAAAAAGAACCCCTTGCCATTATCATCATCAGTCTTGCAAATTTGCAAGCTTGGAATTTAAACTAGAATGATATCATTACATACATTTCACAATAAATTATGTGATGTGAACATGGTAGGTTTGCTCTTAGAAGTCCCCTATAAGATTTCAAGAGATTGGGTTCAAGTTATTGTGAAGGTTACAAGTTCATTGAAAATATATCTCATATTCTACAATTAAAAGGTTCCTCAACAATCGTAAGCCAACTTATAGTTGTAAGGTCCCCCCTCCCATTTGTATCACATCTTGTGATCTATGTAGGTTTTAAACTTATGATAAGGTTCACCTTGTGTTGTACATTTGGTAAGGCCATGAAAGGTTGGGGACATTCTCAAAGGCAAGGGTGAGACTCGACTCTCACCTAAATCTTAGGCCCCTTATTTTGAGAATGCCCCAAACATGGGGTGGTGCTTGGGGCTTTGCCCTACACTTAGCACACTATATATATAATCCATGTTATTTGAGGTCCTCTTCACATGTTATTTGATAATAGAGTTATTTGTAAAGTTGTGGATTGGGCCACCTAAACCCCCCAATTTCGTCGAAACTAGGATTGAGATGAAAATTGAGACCGAAAAAAAGAAGAAGTACATAAGCATAAAACAAGGCTTAAAACTCATTTTATTGCCAAATTTCGGTGTTGAAAGAAGTTTCATTCTCAGATTTTAATTTTCTACTTATCTCAATGTATAGAGTATACGTAGTAGCTTAAGGGATTTTTATAGGCCCCTAGGTTATAACAATAGGTGTATTTATATTTTTATACGAGGATTTTTTGAAAGATGATATTATTGGCTAGAGTTGACACGTTCCGAGGTGGAATGGGTTTAGCAGTTTTGTATTACTAAAAAGAAAAACAATTTCCAACTTTTTCAAAAAGCTGAACAAAAAATTATGTTCAGTTTTGGTGGATTTTTGAATTGATGTGTCAATTTGGGTGCAAAGCTAGACTCCAAATAACATTATGGTCTGGGGTGGCAGATTATGTCCTTTTTTTTAAAAATAATCACATTACAGTGCATAATCTTCTGGTGATGATCGTATACTCATAATAGTGACCAAAATCTATGTTGAACATGAATTTTTTTTTAAAAGGTGGTTGAATCCGCCACCCCAAATGATGATTTCATTTGACCATATTGTCTAACCATGATTAAATTTTCTGACTCTATCCAAAGGGAAAGTGTAGGGTCAAAGCCTAAGGGTGAGGGCATTACCCAAACAAGGCCATGCAAAGCAAGACCCAAATGCATGATTTGGCAAAAAGCCCACAATCTTTCCGCAACATAAAAATCAATGCAACCTTTAGAGAGCAAGGTTTTAGGGTTTTTTTTTGTAAAGTCCACTAGGAAAACAACCCTAAACCCTAAACCCTAGTTTGCATAAAACTCTTGAACAACATGACCCATGTACAAGCAACAAAGAAAATGAAATGAAATTGCAAGAATAGACTAGAGAGTCCAAATTAATGATCTAATGTCAATTCTAATCTTTTTTTAAGAATATAAATTTATCTCACAATTACAACTCATTTGTAACCAAAATGGTTCACAAATGACATAAAAATCTTCCTTTTTGGAATAACACAAAAACAAATATTGTTGAGAACTCCAAAAATAAAATAAAATTGTGAATAAGATTTGTCCATTATATCTATGTACACTTCTAATGGAGAGAGGACATTATTGTTTGACTTTTGCTTCCACATCTAGGAATCGGAGTTTTTCTCGAACATTACAATTTTATTTGTGGAGTGGAGTTCTTAGTATGGGAGCAAAGGAATTGTTGTACTCGTGCCATTGATTTTGCATAGATTGGGACCTCAAAGATTTGCCACTCTATCAACCCTAATTTTTTAAGAACATTGTCATTTGAATACAAGATGTCAAGGTAGCTTCATTTAAATTCAAAACAAATACACATCTTTATATATAATATCCTTAGTCTGTCCGGTGGTGGTGGTCCTTTCCATCCATCCGTCCCGTCATCCAAGTTCCTCATCCTGGAAGAAGAAGATGATGGAAGAGGAGGAGGAGGATGAATGTTTATCCAAATGTTTATGTGATCCAATCCTGTAGTTTATGAAAAACTCCTGTAGTCTTGCAATTTGCCAAAAGCTACAAACTAATTTTTAAAAACTAAAAATTGTTGAAAAAAAAAAGAGAAACAAGAGAAGAAATCTTTTTAAAACAACACAAGAAATTTTTAATTAAAAAAGAAGAAGACAAGTTATTAATAAATAAATAAAATAAAACAAAGTTGTAACAAAAATGAAAAAAACAGAA
>Ga0209208_10011712_pt1 | contig 11202 bp, 4 predicted proteins | sample S1TSphfallax_3_FD_187694 | JGI IMG/M metagenome (GOLD analysis project Ga0209208, IMG submission 187694) | Host-associated microbial communities from peat moss isolated from Minnesota, USA - S1T2_Fd - Sphagnum fallax MG (SPAdes) (version 2) | ecosystem: Host-associated > Plants > Peat moss >... | reverse complement strand
GGGGGGGGGGGGGGGGGGGGGCAATTGAAAATGCCAACAAAAAATGAAAGTTGAGAGGGGTGGGTAGGTCTTGCTCACCTCCTTCAAAGGTGATGGTGAAGTCAACACAAACATGACCCATGAAATGCAAACATAAAAATGAAAAAAACCAAAGGTGGGGGGGGTGGGCAGGTCTTGTTCAACTCCAAAGGCGATTGTGAAGTTGATGTGTTCCACCTCATGCTCCTATAACTTGCACATGATAGTGCCCATGAGAAAGCCACACATGAGGAGGAAAGGGGGAGAAGAACTTTGCACGAATCTTTTCTTTTTTTGTCTTTTTGTTTTCTCCTAAAACAAAAGGGGAAAAAATCAAGGGGGGGGGCGATGTTGCCTTGCTCACCTATGAAGTAACTTGAATGGCAATGAAAAAACTTGAGCTTCAAGCTTTGGTGTTGGTCAAACATAGCTTTTGGCAATGGTGTAATAGAAAGTTTGATGAAAACAATTACAAACCATAAACCACACTCCCCACCCCTAAAACTTTAATTTTTTTACCTAGCACTTATACAACCTCGTAAATTTATATGAGGTCATGTAAGTAGTGCATTTCAAAAAAAATTACACTACCTACATGAAATGTAAAAAAATAGAATTACACATCGATAGTGTAAGTGTTAGTGATTTACATTTACACAAATTATACATGCCATATATATTGCTATATACACTTACTCACACAACATTAGTACTTGGGTCAAAACTTGTGACTGGGAGCCAAAAAGATTATTTTGGAAAAGGACTATAAGTTTTTTTTCCTAAAAAACATTTTGACATGTAAATGAAATTTTGAATGACATTTTTTGTAGCTTTTTTTGAAAAATATTAAAATTTTCCCTAATGTATCACATTTTTTTAATCAAACATTATTGAATAAATATGAATTTCTAAAAGTGTACATTTTCTTTACAAATTCAATGTTTCATCTTGAAAATTTATCAAAATTTTAAGTCATCACCAAAAATTAAATTTTAGTTTTATTATATTTTAATTTATATTTTTCTTAACACATCATGTACATTATAACCCATTTATATGTGGTAAAGGACTCTTGAAACTCTAAGATTCTAAAGCAATTTTGAAACATTCTTTGAATTTTTAAAATTTTAGAATTCCACATTTTAAAAAGTATGTATGTTTTTTGAGTGTGGCTAATATGTTCATACCATTTATATTTTTTCAATGAATTTTTAAAAATTATATGAGTCTTTTTGATAATCCTTTGGAAAATTGACTCCATTTGTCGCAATACAATAGGTGTACATTTTCAAATGTCCTAAATTAAAACAAAACCTTCAAATTGGATCAAATGAATTTTTACTCTAAGTTCTTTAACATTCATAAAAGGGGGAAAATACTAACTTATCACAATTATTATGGTTTTAAATGGTAATAAAAATAAATAAATGTTTGATTTTGATTGATTATGTTTAACATCCAATGCCTTTTTTGGCTCCTAGTTATGTGTTTTGACCCACTTACCTATAATATTTAATTACAACTTACATGTTACATAGGTAATTATTAGTGTTGTGCATGTATATGGTTTCAAATTTACATTTCATGTGGGTGTAAATGCCATAACAAATTTCTTTTACACTTTGTGTAATTGCAAATGAACAAAGTTAGGAATAAATCTTATACTCAAGCAAAGAGGTGAGACAAAATGCATTCAAGAATGTGCACCCAAGATTTTTAAAAATATATCACCACAATTTTTTCCATTTTTTGAATCAAAAGTTTATTTTTATATTGTATATAGTTGACTAAAAAGAAGTACTATTATAATCCCATAATGGTAAAAAATGCTTATATTTGAATAATATTGAGAATATCATGGTTTTTTTGTGAAGGTCCAATGAAAATAGCTCGTTGCAAAAACAATTGAGCTTTGAGATGCACCCACATTTGGATGCGTGCACAATTAATTAATTATATCAAGTAAGTATAATTATTAAAGATGTATAATATACACATTTACACACCTCAAAAAAATTACACAACATTTTGTAATAATATTTAATAAATGTTCACACTACTCTTATATTTATGTAAAAACTTTGAACCTAAAAGTGTAAATGATTTACATTTACACAAGATTTACATGCCATACATACAACTATTGAAACTTACAAGCACAATGTTGGTAGTTACCTATTGGTAAGGGAAGGGAAAAGTAGGGGGGTTTATAGGATAGGTACATAGCAAGGTGGAACCTTGGTAACAAACCACAATCGAATTGAATAATATCTCATAACACATGTTTCCCATGGATGGTGAATTGGTGGGTGCTAGGTCATGTAGGGAAATATTTAGATGCTTTATATGCATATTGTCTTTCTATGATTGGCTTGGATTTATGTCACTCTGGAGTCTCCATCAAATTATAAAATCGTGTGTTTCCCATTGTTTCCCATTGAAGTGGAATTTAACCATTGTATGTGTAAATTACATCCTTTGATTTTATCACTTCCAACAAATTTTCAATACAAACTTAGGCTTGGACCATTGTTTTAAAAAATCCATTGCTTTCACACATTTCTCACTACATTAAAAAATAAAGATGCAACATGCAACCCACCAAATAAGAAGACTGTAAACAAAAAAATTCAACTATGTTTCATTTGAGCATTTTTATTGGGATGAGTTGTAGTAGAATATTTTCTTTAGGTGCAAGTCACAAGTTATTTTAACATCACATTATTCCCTTCCATAGTCTACAACACAAAAAATGATAAACCATTTTGGTTTAACACTTTGGCTAAATACTTGCCAAAGTGGCTAAGCCCATAGTTGTAGTTCCTCTCTTTCATGGTCTATAGTTGATTATACCCCACAAAAGTCTATGCTTATTGAAATTATTGAAAAATAAATTCACCTACAAATATGCATAAGCAACCTTGTTGTAAGAAACATTTAACAATATATCACATTCATGATCACAAACCTTACATCATGATAGTTTTCAATGTCTAATTTAAAATAACCAATTTTCAAATTTCTTTTAACAAAGAGGGTTGTGATATCCATTTATATCACCCCACATGCAATGTAGGGTTTAGGGTATATCGGCCCATCATCAATCACCTACTTACGACCAAACACTTTAGCATATATTTCTCAAAATTTTTCCATTTTGAGTGATTTAAAATGTTATAAGAACACCTTTTCAAGCTTTACAAATCATCTTTGAAATGCAAAGCCAAAGGACCGGCCAAAAAAAATTATTAAAGAAAATATGTTTTTTCAATTTGCAAAACACATTAAAAAAAAATCTTCATTTTGACCCCTCCTATTTTCAAACCTCATAACTTTCTTATTTCTTATTCATTTAAAATTATTTAAAGTGTTATAGGAACATTACATATCATCTTTGAATTATAATAAAAATATAGCAACATACAAGGAATTTTTTGGGTGTTTAAAAGCTAGCCTTTGTAGCGTTTAGTGGTTTGTGTTTTGGAACTCTTGACCCCTTTTACTTTGGGGGTCTGTAACGTTTTCATTTTTTATTCATTTTCAACAATTGTTAATGTGTTAGATGCATTAAGAGGAGGTTCAAGTTTTGGGTGGACATCAGAAACAACCGAGCCTTCCCTTTGGATCTGGCCTACTTTAAACGTTTACGTGTTCGATCACTAGCCAGTCTACCCTACTATAGTTAACCTTTGAAACCCCAACATATTTCCTTGGGGTTTCTAATCTATTGAACAAGCGTCAACGTGCACTCTAAGCTAATTGGAAAAGGTGTGCAATAAACGGTGTGATTCACACATGTAAAAGGCTTCGATCCCATTAATTCTACAACTTTGGGACTAGCAAAACCAAACCCTAAACCTACTAACACATGGCAACTAGATGATTTGGTGACATGTTTCATATTTTAGAATTATGTTTTTCAATGGTCGAATGCAAAAATGTTACATAGGTTGGAAAGTGTCACGAGATGTTCAACTTTCCATTTGTTGATGATAACCCCACAAAAAAGATTGGCACACAAGCTTTCAATAATCTCTTGATGAAATATCCTATGATGTAACAATAACCATGTGAAACTCAACATGAAGATCATTAATATCATTGGAAATATTAACTCCAATTTCATCTCTAAAGCAACCATGATTTACTGAAATCCCTATCACATTATTGTGATGATAATTTTTTTGCAATTTCATCCCCATTCCTCTCTTGGCACTAACAAGTCGAATGATTTCACATTATCACATCACCTATGATTGTGACAATGACTTGATGTAAATGGACATGAACAAATAACTATATTTCATTAAAAAAATCACCACATAAGAACAAGTATTCATGAACCTTGCCAAATCAAGATTATCAAGTCAATTTAACACATCCAAGTTTACATGGATTTTGTATAGCTCTTAGGACCCTCCCATGACAAGTTAAAAAGTGTAATATAAAGACAATATTGCCTTTTTAAAGAGTTTGCATTGTGGTGAACCTTATGAGTCTACATTTAACTTCAATTATCAAATCATTTTAATCTTCATCTTGTAGCTCTCACCCCTTTCATTAGTTTTGAATTGTTAAGGAACGTGCTTTGAGTTTTTTCATTCCATTATTATAAATGGGATTAAAGAATTTTACTACTACTAATACCATTCGACGAACTTGGGGTGTGTCACATGTTTTATGAATGTGGATTCAAATTTACATTTTTTAATTAATTCATTTGAAGACTAATTTAAATATATGTTTATTAAAAATTCCAAATAATATTTCCATGGTGGGAAAAAAACATTATTGTTGCAACAAAAGTTGTCTAATAAGTTGCATAAGATGAAATCCATGTACAAATATTCATTCAAATTATGAAAATAAATAGTTCAAGATGGTTTCAAGGATGGGGTCAACACATGAATGAATGGATTAATATTGGTGTCACAATACAATTTCATGCAAATGGTTTTTGTTCAAATCCATTCAAGGGGTGTACCAAATAAATATTATCTAATGAAAAATGGTTTTCATTTATCAATTTATATGGATGTGTGCGTGTGCGATCATATTGAAAATCAATGACCTTAAGAATAAAAACATAGTCAAAGGAGGCATTTAAGGGGGTGGACACTACTTAAAACTCAAATTTATCTTTGAAAAATCACAAGGAACGACAAATAATTTGGATTATTTATTACTTTTTAGAATAGTTTCCATTGTTTGCAAAGTTTCAATTTTTAAAAATTGATTCAAATCAAAAATCATTTTGCACATTTAAAAGCTTCAAACCTTCATAATGAATGTTTTTATTTATTTTTTATTCAAATGTATATTTTCTATATTGAATATGCACCATTCCTTCTCACAAATTTTAACATTTAAAGAGCAAAAGGAATTGAAATTGGTGAATTATTTTTTACAATGCATTTGAACACAATTAGTTCAAATGTGTTTTTCACCTTAAAAATTATGAATTTTGAGGATTTGGCTTTAACAAAAATTTGTTCATCTTTATGTGTTGAAGGACATGAATGCATATTATATATGATATAAAATATAGATGTAGAAAAAAACAAATAATGGTAAACTAAGTATGAAAAATATGAAATTTAGGATTATAGACCAACATATGAATGTCACATTTCATATGTAGTTCATTGAAAAGGACTTTTACCTTGAAAAACATTTTTCTTTTGACCCACACTATAACAAAAATGGTCCTTGTATGCCAAGTAATTTCACTAGATTTTGAGTGAATTCATTGGTCCTAGAGAATGGGACTTAGTGTGGGGATACAATGAATTGCACCCACATTTTGTAGTAATGCCACTTAATTTTAAAATGCAAACATAGTCAAGTATGGAGTATTACATAACTTTGGTAAATATATGGACTTTTCTTATGATTTTGTTTTGAAAATGATTATTGGGGACTCCCTTATACCAAATCATGAAAAAAAAAAAAAAAAAACTTTTTAGACAAATATCTTGTAAAAATTTAGTTATGCAACCAAAATTGAATGTTCTTTACAATGCCCATATTATTTTGAAAAATAAATATGTTATGTTGAATTTATGCACACATGTGAAAAATAATGATCTTCATTTGGGCTCAAACATAAATGGAAAAAACATTTTTTGGAATTAATGGATCAAAGTATAACTTAACTATTTAGTCATCCCTAAGTTTGAAAAAAATACAAAGGAAATGGACTTATGAAGATCTTTTCATCTACCAATTTTAATCAATTCATTCTTGCATTCATTTGATGGGATGTCATATGTCAACATTTATAAGAGTCACAAGAAGTGTAACTAATGCTCAATTTTACATGTTTTAAGATGGTAATTTAATTTGGTGTTGAAATTGTTGGATTAACTTATATAACAACATTCATAACATGGAACATGTGAATAAATTTGAAATTAATCTAATGAATTACAAAAATGCAAAAATTTGCTTATAAAATATTGTAACTTGTGTTTTAAAACATAAAATGACTTATAAAATGACTTTAAATGTTTTTTGAATTAAAGTTTTGGAAAACTTTAAATACAAACCTTAACATTGTATATGGATTTTTAAAGATTAAAAAAGATCTTTTTGAAACTTTATATTGAAATATTTCGAGAATAAACAATCACCAAGGAGACAATCTTGGATCCTTTTATCATGTTTACACCTATCAAAATATTTTGTGGTGTAGATGCAAAATATTCATGTTTTGAGGATCTTGATTCAATTAAGCTCAATTAACAAGAAATTGTGGGGAGATTTAAGCATAGCTAGAAGGTTCAAAACACAAAACATGATGGGACTTGGTGATATAGAAATGATGAAAATCACAAATATTAAAACAAAGGTGATGGTGAAAGGATGAAAAAAGAATTTTAAAAATTAAATAACAAAAATAATATAAAAACTTAGGGATGACATAACTTCTAATGCAAATCTAATGAGAATTGATGAAAAGTTCTTTAGCAAGCTATTGTACAAATTATTTTTTCAATAGTTGGGTGACAACACATTGTTGGGGAGAGGGAGCAAGTAGTTAGGTGAAAGTCACATCATACAATTTTTCAAAGGTGCCCATATTTGAACTTCAACCATGTCATTATTAAAATGGACTTTCAAAATGTTTTTGCATATTATGATAAACCAAAACACAAAGAAATCAAATGTTTAAGAAAATCAAACTTGTTAATCTCCAAAAAAGATTGAAATAATTTTCAATATTTATGAAATTTGTAACATCCATTAAAAACATTGTGTTTCCATATGATTGGACCAAAATTTTCATCATTACTTCCAATGGTTTCCATCTAGATTATTATTGTGTTGTTGTTAAGTCCAATTTTTTTTTTCATTACTTTATTATGTTCATGACATATTGCTAAATTTCCTTATTTCATCATCTTGACATTATCATTTAAAGTAAGTCTAACCTTTACATTGGACTAAATAGAAGTTTGAAAGCAAAACAACATATTTTCAAAATTGCATTATTGATTAGGACATATATATCAAACCCATTATGCATTTGAAATTTTTGAAAAATTGGAAATAAGAAAATTCAAAATAAAATTTGGGGTCCAAACTTGGTAATATGAGCCACTAGCCCACATATTCATTGAGTTTGAAAAGGATAATATTTTGCAACTTTTTAAAATCATGATTTAAGAATAGAAGTAAAAAATTTATTTTTACAACCCAAAAAAATGTTGCATTATATTATTATGTAAAGGTGCATTTTACATAATTCTCATAAAATTTTCATTTTTAGTACAATTCAAGTCCTTTTAAAAGTCCTTTAAGCAATGAACATCATTGGATATAGATTTTTTAAAGTGATTTCATAATCATTAGATTCATTTCAAACTTATCCAAATATTCATAATAGATTAAGAATATTGTTGTATAAACCTAACTAAAAATTTCAACATCAAATTAAGTTTCATTATCACAATGAAAAATTAAATAATGGTTATGTGGCTCCTATTCCTTTGTTTGGAACCTTTGACGCAAGGCTATTCATATGTAATTCCCCCTTTGGCTTAACAAAAAAACTAAGGAAATAGTTGCCAAATGTTAATTAACACCTATTCATAACATGCCACAATGTTTTACAAACCATATATCTATATTTGTTGAAATGACATGTCCACCAATAAAGATTTTATGTATATAAGGTCCAAGGATGGTAAAGTAGAAGCTATTAATCCTTGCAATTATACAATAAAATAAAGCAATAGTAATTTGGTGGTGCTTTCAAAAAAAATGATTTTAATATAATTGGGGGAAAATACAATAAAAGGAGGCACCTAAGAAGGTGGACATTACTTAAAACTCAACTTTTGTAGTATTGGAAAACATTGAGGGATCACAATAATTTGCATTGTGAATATTTATTTTTGGAATAGACTCAATATTTGCAAAGTTTGAATGTTGAAAATTTGATGCAAATCAAGAATCCCTTTACATTTTTATCAAAACATTCAAATTTCTTGGATGACCAATTTTTTTTTTAATGTCCTTTTGACTCATCAAATGTGCAACATTCCTTATCAAAATTGGAGAGGATTTTAACATGGGTGACCAAAAGAGCAAAAGGAAAAAAATGATGAAATTCATTTTTATGACATATTTGAATGCATTTGGTTCAAACATGTTTTTGGCACCATAAGTTATGAATTTTGAAGATGTGGATTTAAAAAAGTTATTTTATTCATTCATTTTTATGTGGTAAAAAGTATGAATGCACAATATAAATGATATAGGATCAATATGTAGTCAAAAGGTATTTATAGTTAATAGATAGTGGCAAATTAGGTATGAAAAACACAAAATTTAGTATTATAAACCAAGACATGAATGTGATATGTCACATGCAGTTTGTGGAAAAATATTTTTTCCTTGGCACCTTTCGTTCCTTTGACTATGTTTACACCCAATTGATATATTTTCATAATAAACTGTTGATGTTAGTAGGGGAAGGCTTTTATAATCGCATTCATCTTTACCTTAATTGGGGTTGTCATTGCATTTGTGTGTCCATCACAATGTGACAAACGCATCTAAATGCATACGCAACCTTGTGTAATGTTAATATAAAGTTAGCTTAGGTCAACATAGGTCAACCTAGGTCAAAGGCCATTTTGAAATGTCGGGGGTACACTTACGAACAACCAAAATTAGACCCATTTTCGTCATCGTAAACCATGTGGTGATTAAAAGGCCTTTCGATCACCACAAGAATTTGATTGCCATAAGATTCATTTGTCAAATTTTTGATCACCACATGAATTCAATTGTTAGATTTATTTATTTTCACAAGAATTTGGTTGCTAAAAATTTTGGTAGCAACATGTTTTCAATCACCACAACTTCAATCACTAGCTTCCAATCACCACATTTTTGGTTGTTACATTTTTCATCATTAATTTTTTGGTTGCCAACTTTTCCATTTTGAACAACCATTTTGGGTTGGCATTATTTTTGGCCTCCAACATGATCGATCACCAAATAATGGCCCTTTCAGCGATACATAACAAGGGTTGTCCAAATGTTTTCATCTAATGTTTTTTCGTTATTTCAAAAAAAACTTATCCAAAAAAAAATTGGAAAAAAAAATTGTTTTTACTTTCTAAAATAATTTCAATAAAAATAAATCTATAATGTAGTTTGGGTACAATATAAGTCCCCACAATTGAAAAAATCAAATCAAAACAAAATTTTAAAGAATGAATGGCTTGTATTTGCATTAAAAGAATTATTTCGAATGAATTTCTACTAATTCTTTTTCATTACTTTGATAAAAGCCCAATCAATGTGCACATGACATGTTGAATAATTATTTATGCCTTTAGATTCAACTAAGACATGTCATGGATCATTTTCCCAAATGACATCTTTGGTTGAATTGTCCACAAAATATTTTGCATCCTAGTGTTCACCCCATATGACATTTGCCAACTTGCCCACCAAATATGTTTTAGACCTCAAAGTTGTTTGGTGTTGCTTGGCCATTTGTTGAGGGGAATTTAGAGTTCCCAATCCACTATAAACAAAAAATAATTCTAAGGCCACCCACCAATGCTCTTTCTTTGCATTAATGGCATCTTGCTCCTTGCAAACCCACACAATGATGGTGTCACCTTTTGCAAGTGCTTGGTTTCACCCTCGGGTGAAAGTAGGAAAAAAGGAACCAAGCAGTCTATGCATAGTCCTTAAAAATTGTTTTTTGAAAATTTGAAAATTCACCATGTTTTAAAAATCCTTTAACATGTTTAAAACATTAAAAAAAAACATGTGGATAGGTGGTTATTTTTAATCAAAAGTCATTTTCCCTTATCAAATGTTCACCAAATCATTTCAAGTTTTTTGTGAATTTTAATGTATTAAAAAAGAAGGGATCCATGTGTTCAAAACATTCAAAAAATAAAAATACATATATCATTTTAGATTTTAATACTCGAATGTCCTTTTACACTGTTATAGTTTTGAATTTGTGATTATGGTTCAAAATAAAGTTATAGAGTTCATTATAATGTAAGGCTTGATGCAAAACATTTTGACTTTTATCATGTTATATGTCATATTTGGCCTCAAATTTAATATTCAGTTTAAAAAATTATGTGAAAATGTAGTGTAAACCAATAAAAAATTGCCATGTGGACAATGTAGTCCTTGGAAAAGACTTTAACCTTGGTGTGACTAGTTCCTTTTTTCATGTTTTTACCCCCCAATTGTAAATGCTTATGGATGCAATCACAATAACACGTACCATAACAAATGTAATGTTTGTTTGGTTTTTTCATGTTTTAAAGTCATAATTTAATTTGATGTTGAAATTGTAAAATTTGTTTATATAGTCATATTTTTAATATATCATGAGAACATGTGAATTAATTTGAGATTAATCCAATGAGTAAAAAATAAACAAAAACATTCATTAAACATTGTAACGTTTGCTTTTAAGCATTAAAAGGACTTATAAACACTACTAGGAGATGCGGCCCAAGTTCACTAGGCTATTTCACTATGCAACCATAAAAGTGAATTAAGTTCACTGTAATTTCACTACCCTTACCTTCATTGGTGAAAATGGTTCACTATATGGTGTAAATGTTTACTAAGGGTGAAGTTTGTTTACTAGGTTTGTTTTTTTAACATTATTAAAATAATTATTGAAAAATC
>Ga0209208_10011711_pt1 | contig 11202 bp, 5 predicted proteins | sample S1TSphfallax_3_FD_187694 | JGI IMG/M metagenome (GOLD analysis project Ga0209208, IMG submission 187694) | Host-associated microbial communities from peat moss isolated from Minnesota, USA - S1T2_Fd - Sphagnum fallax MG (SPAdes) (version 2) | ecosystem: Host-associated > Plants > Peat moss >... | reverse complement strand
ATATGTCTTAAGGATGCACAAGGGGGTTTGCAAAAGCATATCACTTGGCCCAAGAAATCAGGGCAAGGCTAACAAGAAGGTGAAAGTATGGTGAAATCAATCAATTTTGGCAAAGGCAAAGTTCACACATGAATTCACAAATTTTGCAATCCCTTTGTTAACCCTCACACACTTCCAAAGCCTAGTATGATGCTCATTTTTGAAAGTCCATAACTTCTTTGTAAATGATTCAATCACTTTGAACTATAACTATTTTTTTCCTTGTGTAAATATATTATAATGGTTAATAGGAACATTAACTTTTTCTTTCATTTCATTTATTTATTTATTTTTCTATTAGTAATTATGTCTAAATACAAAAATTGTTAAATGTTCATTGTGCCTTAAACATAAGGAATAAGATCACTGGTTTCATACCATTCTTCATATTGATAATACAAACATATTTTTCCTATTTTTTCATTTTTGTGTTCTTTATGGACTTTTTAAGATGTTTTGCTTTAGGACACCCACATAAAATATATATATATATACTTCTCAAATTTTGATATCCACATGTCATTTATAATATATTTGATCAACACGTCTAATGAAATTTAAGAACTTTTTTTTTTACCATGGGAAAAAAGTCCACATTCATATTTTAATTTATAACAAAAAAAATCTACAAATTTTACAGTCCAAAGATACAATGTAATCAAATGTTAATTGCAAAAATGTTTCATATATTACATTACATATATAAATTATTATAAATATTTGAGATTCAACCCATAAAAATTTCAGTACAATTATCCTATAACCTTTTATTACATTTCATCACTTGTAGAAAATAGCAACTATAATGTCCATTTTGGTCCAAAGCATCATATTTTTACCCAAGAATGGAATAAAACACACTTTAATTATGGTTTTTCGCCAAGGAAATGGAATGCCATGAATAAAAAAACATTTTTATTGAAAAAAATTATTTCCATTAAAGTTAAACTTCTTGTAAAAAAACATAATTCAACATTTTTTTCGCCCTTGCAAATTTGTTAATAAATTATCATTTTTTAAGAATATTTGTAATTCAAGGAAACCATTAATTATATTATGTTACATCAAGCAAAGTACTATGAGGATGATTGCATGAATGCCACCTCCTTTGACATTTCTCAAATTATTGTTGATCACCTTGCCCTTGTTGTATATGCAAGTTCTAAACCAATCTAGGGATCATTGGTTGTTAAATGATGCAACTTTATTTTTTGAATCCATAAATGTGAAGTTCAAAACTGAAATTGAAACTTTAACTTCCTTTGATAACATAATGGGAAAAAATGCAAGTGTTGCTCTTGAATTAACATGTCTAACCTCCAACATTTAAAAAAAAGGTTTATGGGCTTTTGGATTTTTTTTCTTTCTTTTTTTTTAATATGAAAGGGAAAAAAACCATAATTAATATATTTTCCTTGATGTTAGATTTAGGTTTTAAAATCTTTGTCTATTGTTCTCACTTATTGGTTGTGAGTAAAGTAAGGCCATTGTTGAACAATATGATAAAAGGTCCTTACACCCTATGCTCTTCAAATGTCATCATCATTTACACCTTTTGGTTGAATTTGAATGTGGCATTGTTGCGAAGGAGTTGATGAAGACTACAACTTAAATATATTTGAGATGATTATGAACACAAATGAGTCAGTAAAGGAACTTATTGTTAGAAAGCTTTTGATCTTCGAGCATTATGAAGTGGATGCCAAAGACATCAAACATCCTTTTCAATGGTGGGAGAAGCTAAGATGGAAAGGATTTTTTTGCTTGTTATAATACTTACAAATTTAAGGAGATGTCATGTGCAATCACAAAAATTAAACAATTTGATTTTTGTGAGCAAAAATTGGTTCAATGACCCTAGGATTGGTTGCAAACCCCCCCTTTGATATGGTAGAATTTGATGAAATTGATGTAGATTCATTTGAGGAATTTGAAGAATTCAAACACACATTTGAAAGGGATGAAGTTGTGGAGGTATAAAATATATAAATATTTATTAATGAATTATGTTGGTGCATGTTGTTGGGAGGTTAATTATTCTAACTAACACCTTTTGTTTCAAAAATGCTTACACAAGATGTCACTTCCCATCTCTAACAAACATGGATGGTGATTATTATTGCTAGATTTGCAAATACATAGTTCCAATTGACATTCAATATTGGATTTCTTGCAAGGTTAAATAGGAGGGTGATGACAAATATAATTGTGTTTTTTGTGGTTCATGGATCAAGTCTTTGTTCAAACACAGTTTAATCAACCCCAAGAATTTCATAGTGAAGTAAAGTTTATTTTTGTTGTTGTTTAGAAACAAAAAAAATAAAATTGAAGGTATATTTATCCTAAGTCCTAAAACAAAAGTAATTAGCCTTGGAAAAGATATGATGTCAAAAACTTCAAAAGAAAAAAATTGTAATTAATATTGATATTCATGCTTCTAGCTATTGTTTTGAGTAAAGTTCGGAACAAAGTTTTGAATTCAACCTCAAAGTTTTGAACATCTTACTTGAATAGGTTCAATTTTTTTGACTTATACATATGTTATATGGTAGATCAAAGGAGACATTTTGGTGTTGGCAACTTGTGGATTACGTAATTTGAAATTTGAACTTACATATTGGGTGAACATGGTTTATTTATTTCAAGGTAACTAGACCTTACTATTGGGAAAGTTGAAATTGAACTTTGAACCAATTGAACCTTACTATTTGGGGATTGAACTTAAATTTTGAACTTGAAACTTGGATAATGAATTTTCTTCCCACCTAAGGCTAAATGGATGGGTTCATTGGGTTATGCTTTTGAAAATATTTGCAACATTCAATAGAAAAAATAATTATTGCATCAATTCTTACACATACTATGAAATTTTAGCACTAAAAGACCTTATATTCAAATATTATTGTGTTCATATCATAAAATTACTTGATTCATAAAGAAATGCATTATATTGTAAATTTAAGTTTTATAAATAGATTTAGGTGATTCATAGGAAGCATTGATTTATTTTTTAATAGTTAAAAGTTTCAAAAGTTTCAATATATTAGTATTAATAATATATATAGAAATTTTAAAACATAATTTATATTTTTAATTGAAGAAGTAAAATATTTTAGATTTTAGATTCCAAATTTATTGAAATATATAATCTTAAGGGGATTTTTTTATTGAATTAAGAAAATAAAAAAATAAATTAGATAAATATATTAATCACTCAAATTGTATATTGTATTCTAATTGCACCTTAGTCAAATAAATAGTAAATTTTGAAAAAAAAAATCAGAGATTATCTAATAACATAAAATTCATTTAAAAACTAAACTCCAAAATTAGACTTAACTTGTTGTTTTAGGTTTCAACATGAACATGGATACATTGAGTTAAATAAGATTGTTTATAATGAATTACTAATTTTCATTACAATGGGATTGTAATGTGGGTGACTTTTTGTTCAATGTAGTAGCATAATTATTGAAATAGTTAATAAGTTCTAAAATGATATGAAAAATCATTATGTCTCATCTACAATTATGTTTAACATTTGGCACATTACAACTATTAGAATTTCATAGATTTGAGTCAAATTTTGGGGCTTTTACATGATTTGCATCACGAGCCAGCAAATAATGCAAAAACATTATGCACAAAATGTTAATATCCAATTTAGATTATTGACTGTCAGGGCAACTTCATTGTTGTGTATTGGATAGTGGAATGCTTACAATGTTTCATTCATGTTTAGAATTTGAAAAATGGCCAAATAATAGTGAAAGTTGAAAATGAATATGGAATTTAAAACATAATATATGGAAATAGTCATTTTGAATATTCTAATATTTATCGTGAAATTGTGAATCCTTTAAATATTTAATTAAAATATAGAACATAGAAATTTTAGTTTTAAAATTTCAATAAAAATTTAATGAAAATAATGTTAATGATAAACAAAAATAAAAGTTAGAATTTAAAATTAGATAGTTGTTTGTTAGAAATCAAAAATGATTTTGAATGGATGCTACGAAAGATTGCATAAGATTCATAAAAATCCATATTTAGTTTTAAATGAGTTACAAATTAAACGTCATTTTAAACATGTCCAATCTAAATAACTTGTTTTATATTGATGATTGATTTTTTTTCTTTTAAAAATGAACATGTTTGTGATGACATAATCCACCACTTTTCAAATGAATGTTTACCAATTTTTTAAATAGATATATATTTTTGAAATAATTGATCATCAAACTAATATTTGTTGCCAAAAGAATGAAGAAAATTTTGATAACAAGATGTAACATTCATCAAATGCATTGTTAAAAATTTACCCAAAAAAATAATGATGAAGATGGCTTTATCATTTAAATGATATGTAATATGACAATATTATCAATGTTGAATGCAACAATTTACAAAACAATGATTAATTATATTTGAAATGACCACAATTTGTTCCATTTATTTCATCAAGTAACAAATATGTAAAAAACTTTGTTGATAAGACTTTTATTAAATATAAAAAATTATTTGAAACATTATTAAAGATGTTTGTAATTTTTGTTGAAGATTATGTTTTGCATATCAAAATTGTTATGCATCAAAATATATCAAAAGTTCCCTAATGTTTCAAAAATGGAAAACTAGCAAATCGTGCACTAATGTGTAAATCCTAACAAAAATAAAATCTAAGAAAAAATTTAGAATTAACCTTATGTGATCATATCATCAACAATAAACTAGACATGAATTTTTTTGAAATAGAAAATTGTTTAATTACACCAAGTTTTACATTTGCACAATTCTTCCAATTACAAGGACATGGACAATATGGAATGCATATAAACATTTTAAACATTCTAACAAACTTGAATCTTGGACAAAATGTATTATTTCAAATGTTGTACAATTATTATTTAATCTAAATGTTACTTTTTAAAAAAAATACAAATCTACATATATGTCAAGTTATGTTTGTCCTAACATAGTGATGAAAACATTATGAAAAATTTGTAGAGAGCTCCAAATTGTATATAACTACAAATATTTCAATAAAATCAAATTGACAAGATTTAATGAATTGCAACAAGATAAATTTGAATCGTATTAATTATTTTAAAATAGTTCTAAGACTTTCAAAGAAGTTTTGGAAAAAACTATGGAAATACATGAGTATAAAACATTTTGGATCATGAACAAATAGTTGATAAGGGTGAAAGCATGCTCCAAAGGGGGTGCACTTTCAGCACTTTCACAACATGTATATAAAATATATTTTTGCAAAATGTAATGTATTTAATTTTGGGTTCCACTTTTAGTGTTTGGGTTTTATGTTCTGATTTTCACAAAATTAATTATATATAGTATTTTGAAAAAAAATTAAAACTAAAAGCTTGAATTCAAAAAATAATGAGTATATTTATGGTAGATACATTATAATATAACATGTTTATATTTTTGAACTGCACTAGGTTTGGGTTCGAATTAATCAACCAAAAAATGTTCGAAATGAAAATTTTAAAAATGACCTAGCTCACATATATTGTCATCTTTCATTTGAAATTGATAGTTTGTCAAAATGTTAATTTACCACATACTTATGGTCATCACCCCCAAAAACAACCATTTGTGATACAACGATGATCAAACTCTTCAAATGGCTAGCAAACTTATTCCAATCATATGGAATCACAATGTTTAATATATACTACAAATTTCATAAAGACTAAAAATCATTTCAATCATTTTTTGAGTATATTTGCATTTTTTAGCACATAGTCATGTATATTTTTTGCCACAAATATACTTCAAAATCGCACAATATAAGTTGGAAAAAGAAAATTTCTTTGCAATAGAATTCTTTGTGTTATAATCTACCATATTATGCAAAACAGTTGGAAAAATATGCTCTAATATTACCATGGTTGAAGTTCAAACATGGACACCCCTAGAAAACAATACAATGTGACAACATTTTTGACCCCCTTGTAATGTGCTTCACCCATAATGATTCAAAATCATTGACAATTGTTCCAAGAATTTTTTTTCATGCATTTGGACTATTTCATTGTGCACATTTTGAATAATATTATTTTCAACATTTTTTTTGGCCATCCAGGGCCATCTTTTGCATGTTCACATCAAACTAAACTAGCATGTGTTAACAAAAAGTTTGCATAATATAACAATCAAAATTTTGATATATTTTGTATCATCTTGTACATGGATTCATATTTGAAAAGCCAAACCATTAAATCAAAATTTCACGATTAGTGATGTGTCAACTAATGTAAAGTTTTTAGCCCAAAATTAAAGTTTGATTTACATTATAAAAAATGCATCATTTTTTTTCCATAATGTTTAGATCTTTTTGAACATTTTTTTTGCAATGATCAAACAACTTGGACCTCCAACTTTCTTGTGACATTCACCACATGTGTAAATAATTAGCCTATTCTTGTAGGGAAACTAAACGACTCACATATTGAACATGTTGGTGAAAATGTAAAAGCATAAAATGATGATTCATTAAACATGAAAAATATTGTTAGAAATTACCATGTTACATGTATATGTTATTGTGAACACATGATGAATAATTTTTAAAACATTGGTGTTTTGTTTGGTGAAATCCAAGATTTTTTTTATAAATGTTTTTTTGCGAAAGGTTTCCAATAAGGAGGTTTAGTTCATGATAATGGATTACTATGATAAAAAATATATTCTTTGGTTCGGTGATTTTTCAAATGAAAAAAAATTGAAATTTTTGTTTATAAATGTTTAAAATTTGATCAAAATATTATCAAGAGTGATATTGACAATGCACAAATACATCAACACAAACATGTTGGAAAAAATTCAAGCAATTTGTCAATTTTAATATCCTAAACCACCAATGAAAGATATTAAATTGATAATTACATTTAGATAAATAGGATTGTATTTCAAATTTTCATGGATTAATGATTCAACTTTTTAAGAAACTTACTAATTAGGTGAAAAAAACTCATTTGATTTTTTTTCTATAAATTATTTACATATATATTTGCTTGCATTATGATATACATTATGAAAACCAACATTGTCTTTGAAACCTAAATTAAACAATATATTACGTACATACATGAACTTTGTTGGAAGCAAATACATACATATATAATTTATTTTAGATCCATATGTTGTTATAATTGTTGTATTTCTTTTAAAAAATAAAAAATAAACATGTGATGCAAGAAATGTATTCATATTAGATAAATGTAAATGTGAAAAAACTAAAGCATATGAACAAATTAAGAAACTAGGAAATGTAATTGTAAACACATAAAAAATGTCAATCCAACAAGCAATACATATATCATTGTCAATTTCATTTTATCATTCGATAAAATCAATTCAATTTACAAACACATGTGAAAAACATGACAAAACTTTTATATCATTACCAATAAAATAAAATAAATAGAAATCCAATGTAAATAATTAGTTGACCAATTTACACATAAGAATCAAGCATTAAATCAAATATGTTTAGTGGAATTTGTTGCAAATTATGATATAAAAACATGTAAAACAACTAAATGTGACAAATTATTCTTTGGGTCATTTACCTTTCAAAATGATTCAAAAAACCATTATACCAAATCTTATATAAACATGGTTTATACGCTATTACAAAACATGATTTTTCAAACGGTTCAAATTGATTAACTAATTAGTTTTTACTAATAGAAATGTCATTTATGACTAAAGGTGTGAATCATGTTTTTTTGACCAGTCAACTTGACTAAAATGACTTATTAAACCAATACATATAGTCAAATTAGACAACCCTAGTCAAAATGGCCAATGGATTTTAGTCAAATGGGACATATAGTCAAATTGAACATAAAAATTTGATATCATTAATCAAAATGACCAATGTACTTTAGTCAAATGGGACATCTTATGCCTATTACATATGTACCTCCTACCTGCCACTTATAATTTTACAACCTATTTACCTACCTACCTACCTACCAACCCACCCACCTACCTAAATGTAATACCCACTTGCCCACCCACCCACCTATTTACATATTACCTACCTACCTACATACCTAAATGTATTACTTACCTATTTACATGTTTATCCACCGATCTCTAGCCTATTCATGTATTAATTACCTACCTAAATGTACTACCTACCTACTTATCCACCCACCTATAACCTACTTACATATTAATTACTTACCTACCTACCTACCCATTGACCCACCCACCTACCTATCCACCCACCTATAACTTACCTACATATTAACTCCCTACATGGATGTACTACCTACCTATCTACCTACCCACACACCTACTTACATACATGTATTACATACCTACATACCCACCCGCCTACCTACATACATATTACCTACCCACCCACTTCCTTATCTTATTACCCACCTACTTACCTATTCACCCACCAACTATCTACCTACCTACCCACTCACCCACCTATCTCTTACAACCTACCTACCTTCATACCTCATAATATTGTAATGAAATGTCGAAATAAACATGTGAAATAAAAAAATTAACTAAAGTTGATCACCTTTTGATGGTGTTGTCCATTGGTTAAGGACTTGGTTTATCATTAGGGAGGTCGAGGGTTCAATTCTTAACAATATTGTTAAAGATAGAAAATTGTCTTTACATTGTGGGTGTTAAAAAATGATAATACTATCACTAGATGGTAATTATTGTCATTGGATGGTAATTACTATTAGATGGCAAAACAATATCAAAAAAGCTCTAGAATGAAAGTGTTTTTTTTACAACAATACTATCAATACAACGAAGTACTTTCCTAGGATAAAATAATCATAAGTTAATTATTGGAGGAATTTTAATCAAAGTAATATTAGTTATTAGAAATAATATTTTAATCTAGTTCATTTAAAAGGGATTTTGGTAACCATTACTAGTGGTAAATATCATACTTACCATCTTTTATTTACTAGGGGGTGAAGGCATTGAGGTTGATAAATCTAAGTGGATAAGGGATGGATAGATTTCCCTGAATTAGGATGTGTGGAAAGGATTAGGATGAGGAAATCTAGGAGGACACGGACTCAACCTTTGTGTGGTGAGCATCCTTTTCAAGTTCTTTATTTATTTATTGGGAATAGTGAAGGATTTCATTAGACCCTTAGATCATAAGAAGATTAAACCATTAGCATTAGGAATATGTTTTGTGTGTGAGAGGAGAAATGAAGAGATGGAAAAATATTGTACTTGGTGTTATGTAATGGAAAATGGTTGAAAGTATATCATATTGTTTTGTTTTACTTGGAGGATGTTAGATAATGGGGGAAGGAAGTACACATTAAGATTGCATAATGTTTTGTTACATTTTATGTAGTAATTTTTTTTTCTATAAAAGTAATGAGATATTCTCTTTCTCTTTTTTAAGTTTATAGAGTAGAAAATACCTTTTGCCACATGGCAATAGTTGCCATTAGAAGGCGGCAACAAGGAGGTAGACACGATATTTGGGGCTTGTAGGGAAGGTAATGTTATTGCAAGTGGTAGGTAGCAACCACAACGAGTTTGTAGGTAGTGCAAATGGTAAGCAACAACCACAATGGGGTTGCACGTAGTGCAGATGGTAAGCAACAACTATTAGAGGCATGTAGGTGGTTGGGGATCTTTTTTCAAATTTACCAATGATGATATGTGCATGATGATGGTTGTTACATGATGGTAACTACTACATGACGATGGTTGTAGCATGACAATAAACAAACATAAGATAAGTTTTATTTTCATGTTTTTATTCGACAATTTTTTTCCTTGACGGTAACTAAGTTGCAAAATTCCACGGTTTAATAATTATAACATGTGTATGTGTTTTAAGGGCTAAAGTAGGTAGGATAACTAAGTAAAAAACTTAGGTGTGATGCACCCTCAAACTCTTCGTAAGACTCAAACATGAGTTTGAAGGTGAAAACATTGAAAGAAAAAAGGAGTGGGGATACGCTCCTTAACTCGCGGCACTTCGGGGGTTAAGGGGCATGCTAGAGCTCTAGGATGGGGACTGGGATGAATGACAAGTGAGTCAATTATTCACAAAAGTGTGCACAAACCAAACAACAAGTTGGTTAATGTATAATTGGAACACTTTTGGTGCACAAACAAACCACGGGCACACATAGATTCACAGGACTCACCACAACCCGAACTTGGTGGAAGCCACCATTTTCCCCCTTATAATATTTTTTGTGATTAGCCATGGGCGCTACATCGAAATGTTATATTGTCCTAGGATTCTTAAGTTGGAAGTTCTGAAATTATTGAAATTAGGATTCCTGTGACTTTGGAATCCCATAACTTATTGTGAAAACCTCAGGTGAGGTCTGAAGCAAAGTTGTAGCCCTTGTTGAGAACATTCCATGCCACCTGAACTCAAGTAACATAGGGCGATTCCTGATTCCCGACTTTTAGTGGTCATGAGTCAAATTAACACTTTGACTCCCAACCTTTCTTTTGGCCATAACTTGTGTTTTGAGTACTCAAATGGGACGTGCGAACCCATTTTAGACATCTATGTTCCAAGGGCTTTCCAATGGTATAAGGAAATTTTCAAACCAATGAGTTTTGACCCCATGCAATCGTTCTCTAAAAATGTGGGAGTCCATTAAGACTTTTACTCCTAAAGTGGGAGCCCACTTGGGAGTGCGTGGGTTCATTCCTTCACACCTTTTTACACTCTTAGGCTTCATTCTCGGCCCACACCTTTGCAAGCCCTTGCCTTGGTCACGAGCCCAAGGCTAGGGTTGCGACATTTAAGTTAAGATAGGTCGAATAGGATAGGGTAAGGTAAGGTAGGCTATTACCTACTTACCAATGTTGGGCGGGTATCACAATTTTATGATACTCGTTGGGTCCAATTTTCATAAATTAATTTACAAAAGGGTCCAACTTTCCCCAAAAAAATATTCTAAATTTTTTACATTAAGCAAAGGTATCAATGTTTTTTAAAAATAATTTAAACTAATTATCACATTGTCTGTTTTTGGAAATTTGAGAATAGTCAATTATCCTTTGCCAATTTTCACAAACTAGTTATAACTTTATTTTTAAATTAAATTTGTAAATTTTAAATTAAGATTAAATAATTATTGATTTTTTTCTTATTTT
>Ga0209208_10011710_pt1 | contig 11202 bp, 11 predicted proteins | sample S1TSphfallax_3_FD_187694 | JGI IMG/M metagenome (GOLD analysis project Ga0209208, IMG submission 187694) | Host-associated microbial communities from peat moss isolated from Minnesota, USA - S1T2_Fd - Sphagnum fallax MG (SPAdes) (version 2) | ecosystem: Host-associated > Plants > Peat moss >... | reverse complement strand
ATAGTGGTGCTCTAAATGTTAAACATAGTTTGGGTGTGGATCCCATCCATATTGGAAAGAACAGGGCAAAAGCCTTCAGCTAATTTTAGCTGAAGCCTCTGTGGTCCAATAATCTTCCTAGAGATCCTCAAAAGTCATGCATTAGGATTGTGTACAATTAAACATGATAAACATAGAGTTGTTCAACACGTCAATTGAACCTAGCATGGAATAATACACCTAAGTGGACCCAGGCTGTAACTCTTTGGAAACACCAGTCAAATAGGGACCTGCATTGGCGAGCATGTTTTGCGGCTTTTAGACTTTGCTTCCTTGTGGGACAATAGATCAGCATTCAAAAGCTCATAACAATTTCTCTTTTGGATTTAAAATTATAGAAAATTGAAAACCTTGGGGACTCACTATTTTCACTAGGTGTAAAATCTTGCCCAAAACATCAAAGCATATATGTATCCACTGCATATATACTCCTACACATGTAGTCAAGTGCCATATCAGCCTTATTCTAGAGACTCATTCGTATCCTAGAAATATTTTACATTCCCCAGAAGTTTTGAGTCATGTTTGAACTTTTTAAACAAATTGTTAGAACTCTGTAAGCTAGATGTGGGAAAAGATCACCTTTTGAAACAAGTTAAGGGTGGTCATGTTGGGCCATATTAGAGTGTGATGGCATGGTCTGGGACACGAACCTCCAGACCTTGTAATTCCAGGGAAACTGTACCTGAAAGTGTCAGGGTCTAGACCAGTGTTGTGCATGTAAGTGTCAATAGTCGTGTATACAACGTGTAAATCCAGTGTAAATGTAAATCATTGACACTTTCATGTCCAAATTTTTTACATTTACACTTATCCTGTTGCAGTGTATTTTATTTTTTTACACTTACATGAGGCCAGTGTAAATATTTGTCAAATATGGTTACATGCCCTGTGTAAATGTTTTGGGGCAGGTAAGTGTAAATACTAAAATTATTTGTAAAGCCACCCTTTCTTTGGGCCTCCTTTCACCTCAAACCCTTCTTTCAGGGGTATCCATAAAGTAAGGAAATTTTATTGAATCTGGGTGTGAAATGCTGAAAATCAGCATTTAATGCATAAGGTTCAAGACTAATTATAGGAGGTTTAGAAGTAGGAGCTGTGAAAAGTTATGCAGCAACAGTGGAGGCGCTAAAGAAAAAGGAAAGACACGGTGAAACTCACCACAAAAACCGAGGTCCCCCCACCCTTGAATTCTAATTTTATTTTATTTTTCTGAATCTCACCCTATTTATGATCAAACTCAGGGTTCTAGTGTTGCTTTCCTTACTTTATAGATAATTTTATCATATATATTTAATGACCAGACGTTCCTGCAATATGAATTAGTTGTGAGTGTATATTTTGATGCTTTTTTTCCAATGGGCCATTTAACTGGCTTATCTTCAAAAACATTGTGAAATCTCCCCTCCTCAAGTAAAAATCACATTTTTTACATTGTTATGTATTTATATTGTTTTACATACCCATGTAAAATAATATAAATATATAATTTTAGATTTACATTGTTTTATCAGACCGCGTAAAATTATATAAATTTATTTTTCTTACACTTACACTGTTTTACACAGCATAAAATAAATTTACACGATTTTACACTTGACTTACACATTTCATATTCTACATTTACACTTAGACTTACACAAATATAAATGAATATTATACACTTACATTTGCATGGATTGTAAATAAATTTCATTATGTGAGTACACTTACACAGAGTGTAAGTCCCAAGCCATTTAGATGCACAACACTGGTCTAGACCTAACCCCCATAGTACATAACACATGTTAACATTCTTTCATGCATGTGCAAGTTTCCTTGAACTTCATTTCTATAAATTATTGCAGATTTATTGAACCCAATCATAGCTGAGAAATTCAGATAGAAGAGAAGAGAGCTTCCTAGTTGTTAAACATAGTTGCGTGGTAGACATGTTAAACATAATTGCATGTTAAGGATTCAACAATTGTTTGTGCCATTGATTTTGTATATCAAAGCAAACAAACCTTCATCTTTGGCCCATGCTTGAATTCCTTTCCATTGGACATAATTGTGTTCAACATGCCATTCATTACATAGTGTGTATAATATAGTGTGATTCATATTACTTAGTTGTGGGGACCCCAAATGTTCAAATTTCTTTTCACTTTTTGATAATGGGCCTCCTTGATTTGCCCATCAGCTAAAATTGAGATCAGATTTTAGGCATTCCCAAACTATATGTATTGTAGGTTTCTCCTTATAGGTTACAAGAGGAGAACTTTGGGCAAAGGATATGGGATTACATGTGGTGCTATTGGGAACATGTTGGGAACACATTGAGAACTTGGGGAACTTGGTGGGAACATGATAGAACCATATGGAACATAGTGGGAACATCAAATTCCCCCAATGCACCCACCCCCACCCTAAGGAAAACAATTTGGCCTCTTGAATTCATCTTGCCTCACCTCATTGGCTGGATGGGATGTATATTCTTAATTATGTTGGCAACCATTTTTGGCCTAGGCTAATGGAAGGGGCATGAATTGTGGGTACGTAGTCAATCGTACCAATTAGTGAATGCTTCGCTCAAGCTAGCTAAAATTCATGGCCTTTGAGAGAGTCTGCAAACAAGGACAGGCATCAACCCCACCACCACAGTATATTGTGGACATGCTTGAATGTCACAATTGTTGGGCCCTGCCCCCACAAGGATAGGTAGCACCACATTGGATCCAACTTTTGAAAGTTTTACCTTACTAGAACCAGTTTCATATAAGGTGAACCGTTTTCTTTGGTGAAAGTGTTTAGACTGTTTAGATTGGAATGGATTTTTTGGTGTTCAGAGTGTTGACACAGTACATAGATGTAGAGCATCTTATCTATTGGCGGGACCACCGAGTTTGTGATGCCTTGTTAGACAAAGTTGGAGGCCGGAAATATTTGCACATCATGGGGTTTTTTAATTTGTTGCACCTATTTGGAAGAACTCAGGTCTTAACTGTTGAACATGCTCATGTTTTTGGTATATGACAAGTTGAATCTTGATGTGCTTAATGAGGATGGATTAGATGGAATTCAAGTTGCATTAGGCTGTAAATTTGAGAGGTAAGAGACTAACAACAAATGTTTTTTTAATGTGCATCATGTTCAAAAAAATTGCAACCTATACGTAAATCAGAAGTTACAATTTTCTTAAATAATGGTTTAGGTTTTGGATCATAGAGAAAAATCAAAATGAGAAGGAATGAAATAACATATTTTGATTGTATATTGTTTTTATATATGAAAAATTGATTTTTGATGTGCTTGATGGGGAATAGATAAGATGAAAATCAAGTTGCATCATGTTGCAAAATCGAGAATTAAGGGACCAACAACAAATGTTTTTTTAATGTGCATCATGTTCAAAAAAATTACAACGTGTATGTAAACGTCGTAACCCTAGCCTTGGGTTCACGACCAAGGGAAGGGCTTGTAAAGGTGTGGGCCAAGAATGAAGCTCAAGAGTCACATTTCATACTTTTGAGAGTGTAAAAAAATGTGAGGGAATGAACTCCCACACTTTTAAGTGGGCTCCCACTTTGGGAGTTGGAGTCCCTATGGACTTTTAAATCTTTAGAGGGAAATTTTAAAGGTCAAAACTCATTAAATCAAAGGATTCTTTATACCATTTGAAAGCTCTTAAAAGGTAGATATCTATAATGGGCTCACATGACCCATTTGGATATTTAAAACATAAGTTATGGCCAAAAGAAGGGCCGGGAGTCAAATTGTCAATTTGACTATCGACCACTAAAAGTTGAGAATCGCCTTGATTTACTTGCATTCAGGTGACATGCAACATATCGTTGAAAAGCTCTAGATGAAAGCTATAACTTTGGTCTAGACCTCACCTTAATCAAAAATATGCACAAAAAGTTATGGGCCTCCAAAGTTGCGAAAATCCCTATTTAAGGAATTTTGGGACTTTCAAGTTGGGAGTCCCAGGACAAAAGGACATTCAGGTGTAGGGCCCGTGGCCAGGCATAGAAAATACTATAAGGGGGAAGGTGGTGGCTTCTTTCAAATTTGGGCCGTGGTGAATCTTGTGAGTTCGTGTTTGCCCCTAGGTTGTTCGTGCACCAAAAGTGCTCCAATTATTCATTAACCAACTTTTTGTTTGGTTTGTGCAGGTCCATGTGAATAATTGACCAACTTGTCGTTTGTCTTAATCTCCATCCCGGAGCTCCAACACACCCTTCTACCTTTGAAGTGTTGTGAGCTAGGGAGCATACCCCAACTCCTTACCCTTTTGTTGTTTTGACATTTGGACTTATAATTGAATCCATCAAGGAGTTTGGGGGTGCGTCAGTAGATTTGAAGTCACAACTATCTCACAGAATGGTTTAGGTTTTAAATCATAAAGAGAAAAAAATGAAAAAGAATGAAGTAACATTTTTTTATTACATTTTTTTTTTGGTATATGAAAAGTTGATTTTTGATGTGCTTGATTGGGATAGATCAAATGGAATTCAAATTACATCAGGTTGCAAATTTGAGAAAGAAGAGACTAGCAACAAATGTATTTTTTGTAATGTGCATCATGTTCAAAAAAATTATAACTTGTATGTTGATTAGAATTCACAACTTTCTTACAGAATAGTTTAGGTTTCAAATCATAAAGAACAAAGAATGAAGAATGAAGTAACATATTTGGATTAACTATTGTTTTTGGTATAATGACAAATTGATTATTGATGTGTTTTATGGGGATGGATCAAATAGAACGCAAGTTGGATTAAGTTGCAAATTTGAAAGATAAAAGACTAACAAACATGTACTTTGTGTTTTGAATTTCAAGTGCAATGGCATATTTTAAGTCAAATTTGGTTGTTAATTGATTAATCATTTGTGTCAAAGTTAATTACTTGGGAATAGTTTTGTGACATGATCAATGTGGTCATGGTTGGTAAACACCATGACAACACTAGTTGAAAGCATATTGGCCTTTTATTTCTTGAATTATAATTAAGATAATGTATAATGGAATTGTAAACAACTAAAGTACTTGAAAGGTCATTCCATCATAATCATAATGTTTCAATTGTTATATTACATTGTTGCTTACTATTCATCCCTCAATTATATGTGGGAAATTAAATATTTCATGTACTAGAAAGAGATCCACTAAAATTCCATTAAGTCCACATCCACTACAAGTAGTTACTAGATTTACACTAAACTTCACTAAAAAGATTCATTAAAAGTTCACTAAAGTTAACATCTACTACAACTATCCACTAGATTATAGCTCCACTAAACTCCACTAAAGAAATCCACTAAAAGTCCATTGGACTAGCATCCATTAATTAAAATAAAATCTCCATTAAAGTCCATAGGTAGTCAAATAAATATATAAAAATCTAAATATAAGTCAAACATTTAATAAATATTATATTTGGTTGTGGTCATCCCTGGGTGGACATTAGTGGAGTTTAACGGACATGGGGTGCTGCATGGTGGAACCTTATTGGGCACCTTTCTAGTCCAGCCATGAGTGGACATTAATGGAGTTTAATGGACACATGGTGATGCATGGTGGAATGTTAATGGGGTTTTTCCCATGCTTTCTAGTTCATTAACATTTCCATTGAAAATTGCATGCATTCCATTCTTGTGGAATTGATTTTTTTTTAAATGGAACTTGGGTGGAATGTTGAGTGGAAAGGGGACATGTTTTGTAATAGTGTTATTTGTAATTGGGTTCCTAGTAAACCTCCTTCCTCATGTGCACAAAACGTCCCATGTCCCCAAGTTCATCATGTCTCATTGAACCTCATAGTTCTTATTGCCCATTTATTTTTATCTCACACCACAATAAACATGTTTTCCAACCCATTTCTTATGCAAGCCATGCACCGCCCACTATTCCCCCTACCATTTTAACAAATCACACACCACCTACTAGTTCCTTTGATTAGCCTTAGCCCTCTGTGTAAATGTGGGGCCCCAACCATACACTTTTTTAATCCCCCTAGATAATGCACATGTAGGACCTTTTTCCCTTTCCATTCTATCAACCCCTACAATTGTTCATAATTAAAGCCCCCAACTTACCCTCATCTCCCCAACACACCCATAACCTCTACCTAGAGCTTTTTGCTTTGCATGTGGGCATGAATTTACCTTTTGAAGGTTAGTTTGTCACTAATGTTCTTGTTAGGAATCCAATTCAACTAATCTAAACCCATGAGAATAGTTTGGTTTAATACCCTCCTTTATTCCCACCTTGCCTACATTAGCCTGGGCTTGGGTTTCAACATTGAATGTTTTTAGGTCTTTCCATTTAAGTTTTCGTCATCTTCAATTGTACACACTACAAGAAATCATGATTTATTAGATTGGAAAACTAAACCAAAAACCAACCATTTTGACAATTGGACAATTTGACCATTTAGTCATATTGGACAAGTCGATTTGAACATGTCCAAATTGATTAATGATTTTTTTGACTGACCATAAAATGGTCTTTTTGACTAGTCAAATTAGACAAAAATTTGGGCAGCCCAAAAAAATCAATTAAAAAAAACTCAATTTGTAAATATAAAAATGTAAATAATAAATAAATAGTAAGTACATACCTACCCACCTTGTATAATAAATACCTACCTACTTATCCACAACCCACCTATGTGTTAGACATTTACACACATGTACAAGATATATTTACAAATATACATATTCCACATAATATATGTTGGTAAAGGGAATTGAACCTTGGTTTTCATGGTTCCACACCAATGTTTTGGCCATCAAACAACCCCGCCACTTTGTAAAAAAATATCATATCAAACGGATTTAACATGTATTTTTGAATTTCCATGAATTTTTTTGTCAATGTATATAACAACATTTGAATTTCAAGTTTTTCATAAATAGGTTAATAGATACCTAACTGTGTAGATAGGTAGGTACACATGCCTACCTACCTATGTTTTTAAATGTTCATACCTACTTATGTAAACTATAAGTAAGTATGTAGGTAAATACTAGGTAGGTAGCTAAGTAGGACATAAGTAGGTAGAGGGTAGGTAAGGAAATAGGTGGGTAAATAGGACATAGGTAGGTAGATAATAGGTAGTTAGGTAGCTAGGTAGCACATAGGTAGGTAGATGTTAGTTAGGTAGCTAAATAGGACATAGGTGGGTAGATGGTAGGTAAGTAGGTAGGTAGGTAGGACATATTTAGGTAAGTAAGTAGTTATGTATTATGTAAGTAGGTAGTTTAGTAGGTATAGCAAGTAGGTTAACTAACCAAATTAATATGGCCATTTTGACTAATCATGGCCATTTAGTATGGCTGATTTGACTAATCCATGGGCATCTTGATGGGCCATTTTAAAAAATTGTCCTTCTTGACTAGATGTATGATTTAACACTTGGTCAAAATGGTCACTTCAATAAAAAAGCCAACCAAAAAAACCATGTGTCTTTCATGCCTCATGCTTTTAGTCATAATGAACATTCTTTTGATCAATGTGGACATTTTAGTCAAGTCGAACCTTTTGAAAAACCATGATTTTTTATAATGACAACTACATTTTGCATTTTAAAGTGTGATGTACAAGTGCCATTTCAATTTGATAAACTAACATAAAACCCCTATGATGTGGCGGCTTGGCATTTGTTCTTTTTATTACCATAATGGTGTCTTATTTTACCCCTTCATGGTTGGGAAATTGGGCATAAAAAAATGTGGATCCAATTTAAACACTTTCTAGTAGGCAATCAAGAAAACCTATAGGAAGAATTCTCCTTACAGTCCCAAGTTTTGGCAACAGGTTTAAGTTTTGTGTTTTTTCCCCAAATTGATCTTTTAGTTCATAAACATTTTTTTTGTAGTTTAATTTTTGAACATGCAAAGGAATATTTTTGAGTAGTTCACATTTTGGCACCATTTTTTCTTACACCCACATTTTCCAACACCACCTCGACTTTCATCATTTTACATGTTGAATTAAATGATTTCTTCTTGTTTTTCCTAAAAGACTACAAACTAAATTAAGACTTTGAATTTTTGTTTAAACTAACATTCCAATTCATGTTGCTTTTATTTGCAAGTGTTCTATCTGGGATGGTTTTTGAACACTTCTAAAATTGTTTTCACTTAGAAGATTCCATGAATGGATCCCCATAGTTGTTTCAACTTTGTTTTCATATTGCATAAGGTCACATTCCACATTGAATTCCACATGTCCTTGGGGTAGCCTACCTTTTAACCATGACCAAGGTCTCATGTGGAGTTTGTCCCATTGCTATGGGGGAAACATAATATAAATTCACAAGCCACACATTATGCTTTCAATTTAAAAATGATTTTGCAACACATTTTTCTGTGCACTAGTTCAAAGTAATAATTGATGGTGGATGTGAAGTAGTAATCCATGACATCAAGTGCATCTTGGACCCTTCATTTTGATTAGGTTTTTATTTAGTTGGACGTGCCGAATTTTTTAATTCAGTTTCAATTTAGTGTTAATTTGGTGTCAATATTTTAAAAACTTTGTGTAGTAGGTAGGGACATTATACAACTCATCCCCTTTATTTGTGCATTTTATGCATTTGAATCTCCCCTATTTTACAATCACCATAATTATGAAAATGATGTCATGTGATGCACTCCCAAGCTCCTTAATAAACTCAAATGTGAGTATGAAGTGAAAACAACGGAAAGTAAGGAGTTGTGACACGCTCCTTAGTTTGTAACACTTTGGGGGTAGAGGGGCATGTTAGAGCTCTAGGATGGGATTAGGAAGAATGATACGCAATTATTCACTCACACGGACCTACACAAAACCAAACAACAAGTTGATTAGTGCATAATTAGAGCACTTTTGGTGTTAAGATGAGCCATATGCAAACTCGGATTCACAAGACTCACCACAACCTGGATTTGGGGGAAACCACCACTTTCCCCTTTATAGTCTACTCTATGTCTCCCCACGGGGTGAACACCCAAATGTCATTTTATCCCGGGACTCCCAAATGCAAGTCCCGAAATTCCCACAACTAAGATTCCCACAATGTTGGGGGCCCATAATTTTGCGTGTAAACCTCCGATTGAGATGAGGTCTAATGCAAAGTTGTAGCCCTCATCAATAGCTTTCCAATGGTATGTTGCACACCACTTTCATGCAAGGAAATCGAAGCGATTCTTAACTTTTAATGGTCAAGAGTCGAATTGCCAATTTGACTCCCCGCCCTTCTCTTGATCATAACTTGTGTTTCATATGCCCAAATGGGTCATGTGATTCCATTTTAAACATCTAAATTCCAAGATATTTTTAATGGTATAAGGAATTCCTCAATCCATTGGGTTTTGACCCCTAAAATCGCTCTCTGAAAATTTGAGAGTTTACGGGGATTCCAACTTCCAAAATGGAAGCTCCTTTGGGAGTGTGAAGGTTCATTCCTTCACATTTTCCTTCATTCCCAAACTTCCCTCTTGGCCCGTAACCTTGCAAGCCTTTGCCTTGGTCATGAGCCCAAGGTTAGGGTTGCGACATCATGATCATTTCATTTGCCATGAGAACTTGTCAAAGTGACCCCTCAGGAAGGACACTATTTTCTTTAATTCACTTCAAGGCATTATGTTATATAGCGAGTCTTTTCGCCTCTTGTTTATTTCCATCCATTATTGGTGACATTCACATAAAAAACCCCACTCAATTATATCATTTCGATATGAACACTTTCAGACCAAACTTTGTGTGGTAAGTCTTTTATCCAACCTTTAAAATGTGTAGAATGGACTCTTTTTGGCTTGTCGCCTGACTTCAACACCCCATCCCAATTTAATACCTCATTGAAAAGAATTAAAATCTTAGGGGTTCCATTGGTTACTTCATCATTAACATCATCCTTCACCAAATATGCCACATTTAAAGATGTTTGGCATATTGACCTTTTCTTTAGAATGGATGATGTTTAGGTAACCTTTGGAATGGTAACTCATTACTTCGTGTAATGACCATCATATGTATTATAATGCACACCTCTTTTTTCCACCTTCATAGATTCCTTTGTTTCTTTTGATTTTTCATTCCTTCAAGTGTTTGGATGCCTCTTGGATCCAAGGTCTTTTCATAGCTTGGAAGGACCTTTAATTCATAGACATGCTTCTCTCCCAATAAATTTTGAGGGCATTAGGCTCATATCGATAACCACCATCGCCCCAACAACCTATTTAACGAGTTGGGCATTTGTAGCTTCAATATAGTTGCCAAGATTATGGTCAATCAACATCCCTTAGTTTTCAAGCTTTAGCATGAGTCGATAATAACACCTTCATTTTTTACTAACATTTCAAAGTAGTATGCACGCATCTTCCTCTTTTTGAATAATTCATTAGGCAACAAATGGTTTGACTTTTGGATTCCATCTCATAACATTTACACCATCATATATTCTCTAGCATGCTCTTTGACAAGATACTTGAAACCCATTGTCTTCAAATTTTGTCCAGTTTTGATGTTGGGTTAGACGTTTGTCTTATAACTTGAATACTCTTTTTGAAACCAGCCTTTTGATTATCTTTTTTAGTTTTCTTCACAATGCTTCAGACACGGTTTGGATTACCACATCCTTCAATTACAGGTCTTTTTCAATGTATGTGCACACATCCCATTGATCCTATAGGTATTCACCTTTTACATTGCACCCATGGCAATGAACATACAAGAACTCATGATGTAATTCGTGACACTATTCTTGCCATTGTGTAAGATGCTGGCTTCCACATGGGACAAAAACAATTACACACGTTTCCTTCAGCCACATTCAACTACTTTTGTTGACAAATTGACATTGCGTTGACCAAAGATGGAATTTGCACCCTAGTTGATGTTGTATTGTCATTGTCGACCCAACACTTGCGAATTTATTTCCTTGATCTTGCATAACTCAAGGATTTTTTGCCTCCAATGCAAGTCAAACCAAAGAAAACTTGGAGCTATTGCATTTGACACCCTAGTGATCAATTCTTCCCTTTAGCAATTTAGATATTTGAATGTTTACACAACCATGTTGATGTGTTCTTACACAATTGTGCCAATGCCATTTGGAGCTTCAAAAGGGCCAAAGGGCTTTCCTCATTTTGTCTTGGTTACTTTTGTTGATAAAAATTTCAATTACATTGAAA
>Ga0209208_10011709_pt1 | contig 11203 bp, 7 predicted proteins | sample S1TSphfallax_3_FD_187694 | JGI IMG/M metagenome (GOLD analysis project Ga0209208, IMG submission 187694) | Host-associated microbial communities from peat moss isolated from Minnesota, USA - S1T2_Fd - Sphagnum fallax MG (SPAdes) (version 2) | ecosystem: Host-associated > Plants > Peat moss >... | reverse complement strand
CAAACGAATCTTTCGATATTTGCAAGGTACATTGCAAATGAAATTACAATTTGGTGCAACACCATCCAAGGAAGTTCTTGGATATTGCGATGCGGATTGGGGTGGTGATCTTGAAGATAGGAGGTCCACTAGAGGGTTTGTTTTCATGATCGAAGGGGGAGCCATTTCTTGGAGTAGCAAACGACAACCTACAATAGCGTTGTCCACCAGGGAGGCCGAATACATGGCAAACACTCAAGCCACAAAAGAAGCCATATGGATAACAAAATTGATGATGGATTTAGGATACATGGAGGAGAAGAAAATGATTGTGATTCGATGTGACAATCAAGGTGCGATATCATTGATCAAGAATCCCACTCACCATGCACGAACAAAACACATTGATGTACAACATCATTTTGTTCGAGAACGAGTTGAAAATGGAGAAGTTCGATTTGAATATTGTCCAACGAAACACATGGTGGCGGATGTGCTCACCAAGGCATTATCAAAAGAAAGACACCATAAGTTGATAAATATGTTTGGATTAGAAACGTCATAGAGTGGGAGTGTTAGAAATACTATTCGTTTCTAACTCCCAATGTTGATGAATGTGTTAAACATTCATCAAAAGGATGAATAGTATTCACATCCTTGTGGTAGTTAGGTAAGGGTTTAGAAGTGGAGACTACTTAGGGTTTGTTGGCGGCTAGAGTTAGTCAGTGGCTAGGGTTAGGGTTTGGTGGCGACTAGGTTAGGGTTTGGCGGCGGCTAGGTTAGGGTTAAGTGGCGGCTACTTTAGGGTTAGGAGATAGTATATAATGGAGTGGTTTTGAGTTGTCTTTCATTCTCTCCTTTCATAGTTTTTGAGTGCATTAGGGTTAGGGTTTGGTGGCGACTAGGGTTAGGGTTTGGCGGCGGCTAGGTTAGGGTTAAGTGGCAGCTACTTTAGAGTTAGGAGATAGTATATAATGGAGTGGTTTTGAGTGGTCTTTCATTCTCTCCTTTCATAGTTTTTGAGTGCACATAGAACCTTGAACCTTCATTAGTTGTTGCAAGCCATAGTTTTGTGATTGTAGCATTTGAAGCATATAACCTTTGTAATTTTCTTGTAATACAATTGTTCCATTTCATGAACCTTGAAGCTTTCATTTCTTGCTTGCTTTCAAGTTGTTTCCAATACATGTTGTGTATTCGGCTGGATTTGGCATACCGAGTAAACATGGTGAATCAACACATGGCCAATCTAAGCATAGAACATTGGATTGCAATCAAGCGCATTTTTCGATACTTGTAAGGTAGTTTGTAATTCAAATTACGCTTCGGAGGATTAACGCCCCAAGGTTTGGTCGGATATTGTGATGCGGATTGGGCCATTGACCTTGAGGATAGGAGATCCACCATAGGGTTTGTATTCATGATGGGAGGTGGAACCATTTCTTGGAGTACCAAACGACAACCCACAATCACTCTATCAATGATGCAGGCCGAATACATAGCAAGTACGCAAGCTACCAAGGAAGCCATATGGATGACAAAGCTCATGAAGGAATTAGGGTACATGAAAGAGTAGATGGCAATGGTGATTCGATGTGACAACCAAGGTGCAATATCATTGACGAAGAATCCCACGCAACATGCTTGAACGAAGCACATTGATGTGCAACATCATTTTGTTCGAGAACAAGTTGAAAATGGTGAAGTTACGTTCGAATATTGTTCAACAAAGGACATGGTGGCAAATGTGTTAACAAAGGCATTAACAAAAGAACGACATAACAAATTGATAAGCATGTTTGGATTAGAAACTTCATAGAGTGGGAGTGTTAGAAATACTATTCGTTTTTTATTCCCAACGGAGATGAATGTGTTCAACATTCATCAAAAGGATGAATAGTATTCTCATCATAGTTAGGTTAGGTTGAATAGTGGTGGCTAGGGTTTAGCTTGGCGGCGGCTAGGGTTAGGGTTTGGCGGGGCTAAGGTTTGGTGGTGGCTAAGGTTAGGGTTAGGCGGTGGCTAGGTTAGGGTTAAATGGCAGCTATTTTAGGGTTTGGAGATAGTATATAGTGGAGTGTTCTTGAGTGGTATTTCATTATCTCCTTTCCTGATTTTGAGTGCACATAAAACCTTCAAGCCTTGTTAGTTATTACAAGTCATAGTTTGCATTGTAGATGTTGAAGCATACAACCTTTGTAATCTTTTTGTTAGTTAATACAATTGTTCCATTTCATGAACCTTGAATGTTTCATTTCTTGCTTAATTTCAAGTTGTTTCCAATAGCGATTTCAACCGTGTTGTGCTACCTTTGAGCTTTTCATTTTCATCTTGTAGTTTTTTAATGAATATTTTATTTTTATGTTTAGCCTTTGCCTTGTAACAAGAATCTGTACTTCATAATGCATTGTAAAATAAACTCAAAAAATAAGATTATAATACATTTCATCATAATTAAACACTACAGAAAATTCACACAAAAGCTGAGCATATAATTCATTATAGAAGTCTATGTTTCTCTATATTACTGAAAACATCAATCCAAATTATAACATAATCCCATGTTTTGTTGAAAAAAAATCCCAAAATAACATTTTAAATCTATGTTATTTCAAAACAAAGTATGTGGTTTTCTACTACAGAGTACCTTTAGCTCTTCCCATTCTTCTCTAAAACTTTTTGTCTCATCTTCTCCTCTCTCCTTCGTTCTCCAGAACTTTCCCCCTTTTGAACCATTCCAAATCACATCATCATGATCCAACCAACAAGAATTCAAAATTCAAATTAACAAACCTTATCCCTATCCTAACTGACTTCTTCATCCAAAATCACATATTCATCCTACCCCCTTAACAATGTGCTGCAAAATTCCATCCTAATTGGTGTACCAATTTAGGGTTCTAGATGGCAAAAGAGGAGCCTAAGCCACAATAAGAAGGTATTCAATCTCACCTATTTTATTTACTATTCATTAATTATATTATTTGATTACAATTTAGTTTAAACTTTAGATGTCCAAGTGGTGGGAATGAAAAAAGGTTTATGTGTTCTAACAAAGGTTGATGTAGTTGAAGCAAAATAAGGTAGCAACTTGGAGCTCAATTGTAAATCCCCAAAAGTGACTATCACTATTGAAACTACTTCCCCTTCACTCCCATCTTCTCCAAAAGTCCCCAAGTGTAAGAAACTAAAGTGAATTCAAGTAGTTGAAATTTCACTTGACACATCAAATGATGGTGAGAGTGCCTGTGAAGAGTAATTGCAACATTTCCAATATAGATAGCTTGCAATTTTGCAATGATAATCTTGTACATAACTATTTTTGACAACCTTTTGAAAAGTACAAAAACGTTTTTGACAAAGTAATAGGTTAGTAGGTGAAAATCCTTTAAAGTGTACCACACATGATGAAAAGGGTGTAGTCCTTATTGTAATCCTTTTTTACTCTATGTTTTGATCCCCATAAAAATAATGAATCAAAAGTTGTCAAAAATTTTAGGAGGACTATATTTTAGACTATTATAATTCTAGATTCCATCATTATCGTCCATAATTATGTCTTTACATGATAAAAAAGGACTAGGTTAAAAAAGACTGAAAAGGGTGATGATGTGACGAGATTTTGGTACACCTTAAAGAATTTGCACCATGGTAATCAATCTTTGAGCACAAGGATCTTTTGGACATTAACTACTTTTTTGTGTAGCTAGAAGGTTCAAATTTGCATCCCTAAATTTTTTGAAACCATTTGTAATGGCAAAGTTGTCCTAAAATTTTATAGTATTCTGTATGTAACTATTGTTGTAACCTTTTTGATTAATATGTAATTTAGATAGTTTTTGATATGAAAATGAAGAGCTTGTTGTTGTTTTTTGATGTTATAACAAATTTGTAAAAAAATCAATCAAAAGGATCAAAGGCTTACATGTAGGTTTAGAAATTTTCAACCCATATGTAATTTCAAAATACCTGAAATTTCATATTTAATATATAATTTACTATTGTAACCTTCAAATCAATATATAATCTATTCTTGTATTCTTGTTGGTCAATCTGTAATTTGTTATTATATAACCTTCAATTTAATATGTACTTTGTTGTGATTGAATCATGCACTACTTTCAAACATTACAAAATGTCAAATATGTCTTTTTGCTGCAAGGAATTCAACAAGTGGTTAAGACCTATAATCTTATCTTGTTTTCCTCTGCAACTCTTGGTAAACAATGGCCATAAAGAACAAAAGTTAACAAATTAGTAGTTTTTACTTGCATTATAGTTGTAAGTGGCCTTTTGAAGAATTGCAACTAAATATTTTCTAAGGGTATTGATGAAGGGGCACAAGGTGCATTATGAATATTGGGAAGGTAGCAAATTTTTTTAAAAAAATTGTTGGTTGATATGTGGACTTGAAATGAGGTTGGTAGAAAGAAATACCAGAAATCAATGGCTCCAAGAGTAGTAATCTTAGAGGTTAATTGTAACCCCACAAGGCTTGGACCACCATCTTCAACATTAGCATTACAACTCAATGGACTTATTGATTAAGAAACACAATCTAGTGTCCTACATGAAAAGTTACGGTTCAAAGCTTTTATGCCCTTGTGGTGTGAAAAAACTGGAGGCATAAGGATGCAAATTGGGAGGTAAAGTAATAAGAATTTGGAAATTTAAGGAATTGAGAGGAATCACCATTTTGTTAATGAGGAAATGCAAGTAAATTAAGCCCCACAATGGTGAACCAAACACATTAATGATTCACCAATAATTCCACAAAGATGAATCCATGACATATTTGATTTCTTATTGTTGCCATGCTGCTTTATGTTCCAAGGAACTCAACATCTCACAATGTGTAACTTCTTTTTGTTCCAACATTTTGACTTTAAACGTCAACATCTCATGTAACCAAATAATACATTTTCAAAAACAAAGCAAGGTCACAGCCTCATTGGCATCCAAATTCTTGGCAAAAGATCAAATACTAAAAATATTGCATAAAAAATTAATTGAGTTAGGTTGGGAATGTTGAACAACCATGTCAGGCTAATAGAATAGTTTGAAAGAACTTATTGCCTATAGGAACAAAAGGTTACGACCCCAAAATACCCTTACTCCATGAGAATTGAATCTTGAATACAAAGAAAAAAGTTTAGTCCACTTTCAACCAAAGGTTCATGCAATTCACAAGATTCTACACATGAGAACATTTATTAAACCCATCAATGTCAAAATTTCTATGAAAATGCAAATTCTAGAATTGAATTGCACTTGAATTGCAAATAACTCTAGAATATTTTGTTCTATGACAATCAACAAAGGCATACACAAAATGTTATCTTGCAATCAAAATCTCATTCTTGATTATCAAACTTGTTTTACTTCAAAATGTTACCCATATAACATGTAGGCATATTAAAATCCAAAATTTATAAAGTGCCAAATGATCCATTATAAGGTGTGGAATGGCGTACTTTAAGTGGATAAATAAATAAATAAATTTGTCGAACTTGTACACTTCTAGAGTTGTTCTGCTTGGCAATTGGACTACTTACTTGCATGGATTGGGCATTAGTTTTCATGTGCCAACATACCTACCTTTTTTCAATGCATAAAAAATTAATAGGCCCTCACCAACATCCTTTTTTTTAATTTTTAATGCGGGCTTCTTTATGTTTCCCGTATGTGGATGACCAACCCTATCATCATCCTCCTCAACAAAAGAAATTCTTGGCTATGTGGTCCTGCCCAACATTTTTCTGTGTAGGAAATGTAAACACAGATTTCTTGTATAAACATTATTGAAAGATAAGCTTCAAATTAGAATTTCATCAACTTGCTTTTCAGGTAATGGTTGCGTTTTTTTCAAGTTGGGAAGCTCATCTACAACTAGTCCATTGTCTACATGACTATTATTGATTTTAGTCCTAGCTTAGGAAGATGGTAAACTCACATTCATGATACCCAAACCCTATATGTTTGGTTGGATGTTATCTTTGTCCTTCACACCTGATACATCAAGTGTGTCTGAAGTGGAAGGTGTTTTGCTTTGTGAAACTTGGGGATTTTTTTGTTTTGCTAAACATTCATCCCAAAGTAATTCAACTTCTAACAAGTTCTTCTCCAGTTGCTTTTCCAAAAACAAGTGATTAAAGGGGTTCAATTTGTTCCTCCAAGCATTCATCTTGGGCAAGTAGTGTTAGAAATACTATTCGTTTCTAATGTTGATGAATGTGTTAAAACATTCATCAAAAGGATGAATAGTATTCACATCCTTATAGTAGTTAGGTTAGGTTGAATAGTGGTGGCTAGGGTTTGAAAGTGGAGGCTACTTAGGGCTTAGCGGCGGCTAGGGTTAGGGTTTGGTGGCGGCTAGGGTTAGGTGGCGGCTAGGTTAGGGTTAAGTGGTGGCTACTTTAGGGTTAGGAGTTAGTATATAATGGAGTGGTTTTGGGTAGTCTTTCATTCTCTCCTTTCATCGATTTTGAGTGCACATAGAACCTTCAAGCTTTGTTAGTTGTTGCAAGTCATAGTTTTGTGATTGTAGAATTTGAAGCATATAACCTTTGTAATCTTCTTGTTAGTTAATACAATTGTTCCATTTCATGAACCTTGAAGCTTTCATTTCTTGCTTGTTTTCAAGTTGTTTCCAATAAGTAGTCCTTTTGAAAGGTTAATGTCCATTTCCTTCTCCAAGCACATCTCCCCAAAAAATTCTTCACACATGGTGCAATCATGCTAACACAAACCACAACAAGTGTAACCAATGCTTAATTTTTCATGTTTAGAAGTGGTAATTTAATTTGGTGTTGAAAGTATAATATTTTTTTAATATAGTAAGGCTCATAATATATCATTGGAACATGTGAATTAATTTGAAAAATATTCAATGAATAATAAGCTCTCAAAAACATTTATTAAACATTGTAACGCATGATTTTTAGCACTAAAAAGACTTATAAATAGAATTCAAAACTTTTGAAATCTTACATATATTTTGAAATCTTTTAGATAAACCTTGACATAATAATATAAAGAAAATTATAAAGATTTTTGAAAACTTTTTGAAAAATTTTAAAGAATATCCTAATGAATGTTCCTTCAAAAGAAATCCCAAAAGTAGACGGGTGTGGCTCATGTTATTCCGTTTGCACTTCATTTAGTGTTGTTTTCCATTTGTTTCTCCAAACCATTATATGTAACGAACTTTTTTGGATCCACAAGTAGCTTTGTAGGTTCGTCAACTGATAAAAGGAATGTGGCAAAACCACATGTTCCCAAGCCATTATTCCACAAGTATTACTCCAAGAAGGTTAACAACAAGTACTCAGCAGAAATAACACAAGTTACCATGCAGCATTGAAATGCTTGCAAGGAGGCCTTTCCAAAATGTAACAAAGATAAGTATTCAACTTACCTTGCAAGTAGGCAATTGACATTACAAGTAAGCATGTGTTAATCAACTAGCAATTAGTACCTACAAACCATAACTAACAATTAACAATTGGAATCCAATAGGCACAACTTGATAAGATGTTATAACTAGTGCAAAAACATAGCTCTAACTACATAGAGGTTGTAAGCAATTGAATGTTAGCTAGAGAAAGTGAATATTTTCTAACTGAACAATTACATCTTTGACCCTTGAAGAAACGGGCATGTTTTTTCTCAAAATCATCAACTTTTTGACATCCCCTTTTCACTAGGAACTTTTGCATACCCAAATATTTCTCAAAGTCCTTAAAATCTTATGTCAATTTCCCACCAGGTTTCTCAACTTCTCTATAGTAGTTAGGTCAATGTAGGCATTCAAACTTTGAAATTATGTTTCTACATTAGAAAATTTTCTTTCTTTTTTTCTCAAATTTTGCTTCCATTTTGATGAGGCTAGATTTTTCATCATGTAGTTGTCTTTTCCTATCTCACAAGTTCAAAGAAAGTTTGGTGGCTTCATTTTCCAATTTCTCCTTTTCGGATTGTAAAGCAAATCTTCTAGGTCTTGTTGATAGTTTGGAGACCTTGCTTCTTCTAGTATTTCCTTCACGACCGCAACTTGGTTTGATAAGAAAACATTGAGTTTTTGAAGCCCTTCCAACACTACATAATCCTCATTATCACTAAGTTCCAAGCCCCCTTCAGATTGATTCATTTGCTTTGAATATGAAGTAGTGCTACAATTCCCTTTCAAAGAGAAGGATCTTTTCATTTTCTCTTGTGTGGTGTCATACACATATTGTGCCCAATTAATCAAAAATCCATTGCGTTCAACCAACCAACCATGTAAGAAAATGGCAAGGTAATCTTCGTTGGTACGAACATGTGCATACACATCAATGTACAATTTCAAAAGTTTGTCGCATTCAAGCTGATCTAGATGCTTGTTCATTCACGCCTTCTACCCATTATAATGTCTTTTACCAAACATAGAAACCACCTCTTTGGATGTGGGGAAAGAATTTAGGTTTTTACAAAGGTTTTGAAGGTTAAGTTTTGATGCAAAATCAGTGACTATCCATGTTGAGAATTCAAGTTCAACTAGTTGGGTTTCATTAGTTACTAGAGTAGGGTTTAGGGTTTAGGAGAGAATCCTTTTGAGACAAGGTTCTTAGTTTGCAAAGTGAGTGGGAGTTCATTTCCAAGTGGTGGCATACAAGGAGCTTGCAACTTTTCCAAGTGAGTGGGAAGTGTGGAAGAGACTTCTTCAAAGTGTTGTAAATTCTTAAGTGTGGAAGAGTGTTCTTCAAGTTTTTAAGCTTCAAGTTTTAAATTCAAAAGTGTGAAAGAGAGTTCTTCAAGTTTTTGAGGTTTTCAACGTTGAAGTTTGAAAAAGTGTGTGGAAGAAAGTTCTTCGAGTTGTTGAAAGTTTCAACATTGAAGTTTGAGGTGTAAGAGAAGTTTTTTCAAGTTGTTGAAAGGTTTAAGTTTCAAGTGTGTCAAAGAGAGTTCTTTGCCAATCCTACAAGTTTCAAGCCAAATTTCAAGTGTTTGAAGGTTTTCTGTAAAGCTTTTGTTTTGTGACATATAGCCATTGAATGGGAGAGATTTTAAGTGAGGTCTTCAAACATTAGCAAGTTTTTCAACTTCAAATTCTCCCACTTGCACTTCATTTGAATACAAAAACATAGAATGTTTGTTTTAGCATTTGTGTTCAACAAAATGTCATCATTTCAAATGGAGTCTTTGAAAGTCATGGAAAAGTTTGATGGTGGCAAATTTCACCTTTGGAAGTTCAAGATGCACATGATGCTTTCTAAACACGGGCTTTGGAAGTTTGTTGATGGGAGTGCAACAATTCCCCATGATGAAGATCAAATCACGGATTATAACGAAAAGGCGACCAAGGCATTTGCATTGCTTTGTGAACATCTCACGGATGCACAACTTGCACACATTCAATATTGCAAAAATGTCAAAAGCGCTTGGGAAACACTTTATTAGGATTAGAGGAGAGATTGTGTGGTATCAAAGCAATCACAAGCACATAGAACACACAAGTATGTGAACAATGCTTGGAGTGAGGTATTCAACTCCCCTCCAACCTTGCTCTTTATTCCCTTCCATGTACCGCAACATTGACAACCATATGGGATAACCATTTCTCTCTCCTTATTCTAACATGTTCGTGTTATTAACATATCTCAAATCTACCTATGTCTTTGATTGCTTGCAACACTTATCTACCACATTGTTTCTATTGGAAACAACTTGAAAACAAGCAAGAAATGAAAGCTTCAAGGTTCATGAAATGGAACACTTGTATTATTTAACAAGAAGATTACAAAGGTTGTATGTTTCAAATGCTACAATAAAAAAACTATGGCTTGCAACAACTAACAAAGCTTGAAGGTTCTATGTGCACTCAAAAACCATGAAAGGAGAAAATGAAAAACTACTCAAAACCACTCCATTATATATTAACTCCTAACCCTAAAGTAGCTGCCACTTAACCCTAACCTAGCCGCCACCTAACCCTAACCCTAGCCGCCGCCAAACCCTAACCCTAGTCGTCGCTAAGCCCTAAGTAGCCTCCACTTCCAAACCCTAGCGACCACTATTCAACCTAACCTAACTATTATAAGGATGTGAATACTATTCATCCTTTTGATGAATGTTTAACACATTCATCAACATTGGGATTAGAAACGAATAGTATTTCTAACAGTTTTTAATATCTACCACACCGTTATCTATGTTTCTAACATCTACAACATAATCTTCAACACACTTTACAGTGTCCATGAAGCCAAGACCATCGGAAACAAGTTGTTCCTTCAAAGGAGGTTCTTCACCATCAAAATGCTCTTAGGGGAAGACTTGCTTGCACACATCAACATGGTGAAGGCGCTTGCAGATCAATTACATTCCATTGGGGTGAACATTGAAGATCCTCCATGTGTACATGGTACTTCTCATGAGCCTTCCCCCATCTTTTGATAACTTGGTCACAAGTTTGCAGTCCATGTCAACTAAGGATGTTGACCTTCAATTCATCGTCGCTCAATTGCTTCATGAGGTTTCCAAAAGAAAACAAAGTGAAAGTAAAGAGACTACCGCATTGCTTGACAAAACCCATAAGGCAAATGAAAAGCTTTGCTTTTATTGTAAAAAACTTAACCGTAACCCTAGCCACCGCCAAACCCTAAGTAGTCTCCACTTCTAAACCCTAACCTAACTACTACAAGGATGTGTATACTATTCATCCTTTTGATGAATGTTTAACACATTCATCAACATTGGGAGTTAGAAACAAATAGTATTTCTAACACATAGAACACACAAGTATGTGAACAATGCTTGGAGTGAAATATTCAACTCCCCTCCAACCTTGCTTTTTATCCCCTTCCATGTACCACAACATTGACAAACCATATGGGATAACTATTTCTCCCTCCTTATTCTAACTGTTAGAAATACTATTCGTTTCTAACTCCCAATGTTGATGAATGTGTTAAACATTCATCAAAAGGATGAATAGTATTCACATCCTTGTAGTAGTTAGGTTAGGGTTTAGAAATAGAGACTACTTAGGGTTTGGCGGCGGCTAGGGTTAGGGTTTGGTGGCGGCTAGGGTTAGGGATTGGTGGCGGCTAGGGTTAGGGTTTGGTGGCGGCTAGGGTTAGGCGGCGGCTAGGTTAGGGTTAAGTGGTGGCTACTTTAGGGTTAGGAGTTAGTATATATTGGAGTGGTTTTGAGTAGTCTTTCATTCTCTCCTTTCATGGTTTTT
>Ga0209208_10011708_pt1 | contig 11204 bp, 6 predicted proteins | sample S1TSphfallax_3_FD_187694 | JGI IMG/M metagenome (GOLD analysis project Ga0209208, IMG submission 187694) | Host-associated microbial communities from peat moss isolated from Minnesota, USA - S1T2_Fd - Sphagnum fallax MG (SPAdes) (version 2) | ecosystem: Host-associated > Plants > Peat moss >... | reverse complement strand
ATATAATGATTAATCAAAACATTTGAGCATATATTTTTCACCATCTAGGCATTTAAATTAAAGGTACCCTACAAAATTTAGGAGTGTAGCAACATCATTAGTCATGTAAAGGAACTAAATTGGAACAACCTTAAGTGAAATTTACAAATTGAAGAAAGATTTCATAGAAGAAATAAAATTAAATATATGTGGGAAAACTTAAGGTTTGAAGGGGTTCAAATCCTAGGAAGATTAAGTAAATTCTACATCTTCCATTTTAAGTCACGTAATGTAGATAGAAGAATAGCTCATTACAAAATAAAAGGAAATTTAACATTGGCTAATATTTTCCAATATTTCTATTTAAGGGAAAATCCTACTTATTTTTTAGTTACTAGTTACTCTAGTAAGGTAGAGCAATTTTTGGTAATAGGTTTACCTACTATCTCCACTATTTTTGAAGGTGATGTCAATTAGTTTAATTAGGTATGTAGAAGGTGTTAGTTGGCAAGATAATGCAAATAGTTGCATTAAAAGTGGGATAATTTGAAGGATAAAACTTGGAGTGAATTGGATTACATTTCAAGCTAGGTGGAAAGTCAACTAACTAGTTTTAATTAGGTTGAGAAGAATGTTGGCCAATTAGCTACCACTAAAGTAGGGATTTATTTAGGGGTTGATTGATCTATAGGAGGGGAAAGGTGAGAAGACTAGGATATTTAAAGGAGAGGATCATCTTCTTTTCATTCTTTATCTCCCAAATATTTATTTATTTTTCTCATTTTTGATTTGTTCTCTTTTCTATTTGTTCTTGTTTTTTGGTAATTTTTTCTTTGCCATAGTGGGTGAAAATTTTATATTTGGGCCTTTGAAAGCATAATGTAACAAGGAAATTTTTTATTGGATTTTCCAATGAGTTGCACAAGGGGAAGGGGTGTTGTTTTGCTTAGGAGTATATTAAAAAGGGGGATGGTGCTAGAAGTAAGGATTGTTTACCATTATGACACCCTTCTAAAGAAGAGATTTTGAAGAAGGTACAAAATAAGAGGTAATTTCCAATTAGTACATGTTATTTTATGATTTGCTCTAAGCTTGTATTTTAGTGGGGTTATGTTATTATTGGCAATAGGGTAGTAATTCAAGCACATGGCAAAATTACCACCATGGGCCCATTACTTTATTATTTATTACTTTTGAGTTTTTGATTTTATTCCTTATTTTTAATGATGATAACATTAATCAAAAGGAGGTAATTCTATTACAAGGTAGATTATTGCATGTAGGGGCAAAATTATGCATGCAATTTAACAAATTACTACACATGGGGTTATAACTATATGTTCCTTTGAAAGAGTTTGTAGCTCATATATATATATATATATATATATTTGTTTCATTTTCATACCCAAAGTCACCACTAGGTTTGTAGGTAATTGTTGGGCCTCTTGATTTGAACCTATTTACAACCTCTTTAGGTCGAATCAAAGGACTTTCCAAATCAAAAGGAATTTGTTGGAAGATGAATCCCAATTTTTTTTAGTGAAGTTGAATCACAATTGTTCAATTCTGGATAAATCAAGGACCTTTGGTGGTGTTTTCCATATAATTCAAGTGTGTGATATTTTTATAGGAATTGTTACAAAAAGAAAAGCTTTAGAGGTTACACAAAATTAAAATAAAATAAGTGGTGATCTTGAGGTCATTCACTTGGCCAACTTCAAGAGAAACCCATGGACTTCACTCTTCAACAATAGGTAGGGGATTTATGGTTCAAACTAGAGCATTTTGAAAATCAATTCATTGAGAACGAATGCATCCAAAGGAGGGTGAAATGGAAGGTTAAGGACAATGCTTGTATCGGGGTATCTTTTTAGGTAATCAAAGATTGAACCTTTAATTCTATTATTATAAAGTTGCATAGACCCTATATAGATGGCCAACTATGTCACAACTTCTACCAATCTTTATATGTGATAGAATAAATCAATCATCAACAAACTACCACCCAACATGCCATCCTCAACTTTTTGCCATTCAAGTTCATAAACACCACATGAACAATATCTTCAAGAACATGACAATTTTTAACATAAGAAATGCCTTGGATGAGATGGAAAAAGAGAACATTAAAGCTCAATAATGTTGTCACCAATTTTTCTAACATTTCTAATATGTCATCAAATAAGATTACAACATGTTTTACATCGTGATATAGGATATGTGATTCCCCACATCAATAACACATTGCTTATGGGTGAAAGCATACTAGAGGTGAGCCACTTTTCTCCAAAAATGGTGATGTATAATTTTCATAGTATGCAATAAACTAAAATCTTGATGACATTTTTTGCCAATCCTAAACATAAGCAAACAAATTTAGAATGTGCATGACAATATAATGGAACTAAATTCACTATGAATCAAATTTAACCTTGATCTAATGATTAGTTGAAGAAAATTGGATAAAATCAATGTACATATACAATATGTAACTTATAATTCTTCAATGGCCATAGGGCCTCATGTTTGTGATTCATGACACATCACCAAACAAAAGAAAACTAAAAAAAATGTAATGTATAGTTATTAAATTTTTTTTTTCATATGGTAATGGTTTTGTTTTAAAATGAAAAGATCATTATGCATTTATTGTTCAAAAAGTTTTAAAAACACATTTTGTGAATGGATTTTCAACCAAAATATTTAATCTTTGAAATGGTCCTAAAGTCCATTTATGTATATTGATACCATTCACCACAAAGAAATTCAACCAAGAATTCTACCAACAACCTTAGTTTTGAAATATATATGCAAATTTTTCAAACTTTGTGATGAGTATTATTTGGTCACAAATATATTCTATGTGTTCAAGTTCTTCAATATTTGTTGGATTTTTTAAAGGAATTAACCAGTTTAACTCTAAGGCTAATAATATATACTTAAAACAAACAAAAAAAATTGAAGATGTGACATTAATACATTGCAAAAAAATTGATTGCAATAAGATTATACATGTGACTACAATCTAGGCAGGGTGTGCTTTCACCCTTATAACCATATTCTTCAAAGGTGGGGAATGATAACTCCTAACCAATTGCACCCATCACTTTGTTAAACACCACCTACAAGGTCTTTGTCAAGATAATATAACATAAACTTCAACATATTTTATAGAAGATCATAAACTCAAACTAAACATCTTTTTTCCCACTATGTTTCATTGTAGGCAATATTTTGTTCCTCCACAAAATGCTAGACTATGTCAAAAAGTTAGAACATGTAACCATTTTTTTCAAATTGGACTTTTCCTTGAAGCACATGATTAAGTAGATTAACTTTTATTATTTGATGCAATGTGACAAATGGGGATGGCAAAAAAGTTTGTGAATATTATTGAGTTGTTGTTTGAGGGAGGCAATGCATTTGTGAATGTTAATGGCAAGGTTTCTTCCCCAATTCAAATTCAAAAAAAGGTTTACCAAGGTTGTTATTTGGTGCCATATTACTTCTTTTTCATAATTGGTGATATGTTTAGCCACATGGTGAAATCTACCATGCAATGAGTGACTTGCATGGAATCATGTTACCCATTGTTGGAGCCTAACAAATTATATTTTACTATGCAAATGACACATCTTTCACCATCCAATGTGAAGAGTTGATGGTCAACAATCACATTTGTTTATTTAATGACTTTTGAGTTGCTTTTAGCATTGTTATTAATTTGAGTATGAATATTGCTTACTATTATAACAATGATACACCTTGACCTAATCAATTAATTAACTACAAGTTGCAATGGGCTAGGGAGGGTGATTTAAATAAGCTTTTAAGCACAACCATTAAATTTAACTTGGGAATAAATAAGGAGAACAAGTTTTTAGTTCAAAAGATAAGAAAGAAACTCTTTTAGTAATGCTTAACCAAATTGTTTCAAACTTATCAATCAATCATATTTAATTAAGTCCTTTCAACCTTGTGGTTATTCATACGAATTTGGGTTGTTTGGACAAAACCATTTGTAAAATGAAAGGCTCCCCAATAATTACCTTTGGGGGGGAAACCAATCAAGTGCTAAGGATGAGGGTGAATTAGTTTGATTACTATCAAAGTCCGAAGGAAGGCTACTTTAATAATAAATAATATTAGCTTCTGTGAAACATTTCATGACTTGTTGATAAATGGGCATGAAAGGCATATGAACTTGGGTATTCAAACATACAAACATTATTGTCATACAAACTTGCTAAAATGCAATCTCCACTCAACATTACATATAGATGACCAATTACATCCAATGGGTCATGTCCCAAAAGCATACATGCATTAGAGATCCACAAGCATGGAACAAAATAGGGTCAAGGCTTCAAGCAAGTTTTAAAAATTCATTAAGGTATAATCCAACCCTAAAGACCCCTTTCATTTTCCAAACTAATTTGTGGTGGGAGACTAATGAATATAGGAGAAATTGTGATGGGTTGTCAATCAAACAAGCTCACTAACTATATAGGAAGGGGCTTCAAAGGACAAAAGACATTTGCAAAGAAATAGATCTAACCATTTATTATGGTGTTTGGCTCAAAATATACAAATTTGAACAAATATTAATGTAATATACTTTGTGACTAGTGGTGAGGGTTGCATCAAAGTGACAAAAAATTTGGGATTGGGAGTTCTCAAAATTCCCAATTTTGCCAAGTTATGAATCTTAATGTAGCTTTATAAAATCATTTAACTCATACATATGAGCTTTGATTAACCATGTTTCAAAGGAAAAGTTGCACTTTTTGAAATGAAACTTTCAATGCTATATCACATGCTTAATCTAAAGGTCACTTGACCTTTATTTCACAAGTTTTAATGCTTGGAAATCAAACTATCAATTTGAATCCTTGCCACTTTGTTGCCATATAACTCAGTTCAAAACTCCAAAAGGTGAACTAGAGCCCACTTTTGATATCAAAGTTTCAAAACCTTTCAATAGTATATTGGGAGCCAAAGTTGGGCCATGTTTACTACTTCCAAATTTGCCCCAAAAATCAAAATGTTATGTTAGGACTTTAACTTTCAAAGTGGGAAAATCATTTTGGAGTGTTGGGACTCATTCTTTCACATTTATTGGAATGTGTTTGATTTCCAAAACACTTTCATGCCTTACTAAGGGGTTGTGAACCCAAAGCTAGGGTCTTGATAAGGTTGGAATATTTGATGTCATGAATGATGATAGGCCATTTACAACATTTAGGATCATTGAAAACCAATAATGGTAAATGATACGTACTATTGATTTTGTAATTGAACATTCCATTGATGACCCCAATATATAAAATTGGAGTGTAGTTAGGCATTTTCATTAGGACTTTAATACATTTTGTACTATTGAAGAGATAAGGCCCCAACAATATTTACAAAAGGTGAAAACTTAATCTTAGTTTGTCATGGTCTTATTAAGAACATTAATTTTATCTTTATACGGTAGATTAAATTTACTTGAATTTGACACTAATTTTTGGACTTTGCAAAATAAGATGTCTTTAATGAATTGTACAATAGTTAATGGTAAATTTTTTTTGAATAATCAACTAAAGCTTGGAAGTCCTTGAATGTTAAGTTGGGTTTTTTGATCCTTTGTAACTTTAAATTAAAATGGACCAACTTGTGGTGCTTAGATAGGTCATGGAAAGATGTTTTTGGGTGGTCTCTTTACCACTGCATGGTTATTATTAATACACAAAAAAGCTAAAGTGGATCCCACATCGGTTATTAATTACACACATTACTCATTGTACTATTCCTTGAATATATCTTACAAAGATTTTGGGATTGCTCATGGGTTTCATAACATTGGATTAGGTAATGAACATCCTCAATTGATTGGAAATGCAACCAACCGAAAATGGGCATTAACAATCTTTCAATTGGCAACAATTGATACTAGATAAATAATTTCCTCATAGGTTTTGTAAGTTTTCCATAATGTGGAACTTATTAAACATAACACAACAACATAAATTATTTGATTGGAATTTAATATCAAGATTTCAAATGAAGATTGGAGCTATGAAAAGATACAACAATTAGTTTGGGATAATTATTTTGATTATTTTGAAGTAACTTGGAGGAAAACCCTTTAAGTTATTGAGAAAGCTTAAGGAAGACCTTCACAATTTCAATTTTAGTGGGTTATCACTGGGTTATTTGTGATAGCTTGCATTTATAGATTAGATGGCATTACATTATATATTAACAACACAGTTATTGATTTTTTGCCACTTGACCTTCGGATGTATTTCATGTTCCTTGGCCTAGTCAATTGTCTATTCCTTCCTGTACAATGATTTTTTCTTAATTTGCTACCCCAAAAAAATTAAAATTAAAAAAATTTAATTTTGTTGTCATTTTGGTTTGGACTAGTTTCAATATGGTTGAAGCCCTCCTTCATTGATTTAAATATGGCAAGTTGTCACCTTGTCCAATGATAGAAAATAACATAGTGTTTGATTTAATCCCTTGACATTTTCTTGGCACATTTATTAATGATTTGATTTTCTTGGCACCTTTAAATAACAAATGTTCAACTTTTTATCTTAAAACATCTTTGGCACAATTTCTTATGCATAGACCCTTCAAGTTTACAAAACATGGTTTTTACAATTCATATTTGTGATTCTTTAAAAAATCAAATAACTAGTTTTGATATATAAACCACAATTACCCAAAATTGAATAAAATTAAATAACCACCCATAAAATTGTAGATTTATTATCAAAATTTCATGAAAATTGTTGATCTTTTGTTTTGAAATAACTAGGATCTTCTTATTTGATTTTGATTTTTTTTTCCAAAAAATTAGTGTAACAAAAAAATGGGTGATAATACAAAATCTAACAGTTGTTACAACATGGAGGCAACACAATCACTATTAAATATGATTTTTCAACATAAATAAACTATAAACACACACACACACACACATGTAAGACAAAGGGTATTCATAGATTAATGACACTAGAAAAAATAAAATAAAATTCAACTAATTTTTATGATTAGTTTTTAGTTGCAAATGACATGTGCAATTAAAATGCCTTCGACTTGCCTCGGACAAGTTGCATGTTATAGTAATGATATATGGTGATGTCATCATGACATCATGTAACTAGACCAAACGAAATATTGGTTCATTGATCATATTTTCCATCCTTGACCATATATCATATGTGATTAGCAACATATTGAGGTGCCCAATGTCACACTACCATGTGTCTAATTAAGAAATATGAAATAAACCAAAATTTTCATCAAAATTATGATTTTGTCTATCCACATTGATTATTTTCAATTGATGCACTTGAGTGAATTGTTTTATGCCATGTGGTGGGATTCAAGTTTTTGGAGGAATTCAAATTTAAATATTTTATCTTCTTCATCAATTATTGATGGCACAAGATTCAAACATGTGAGTTAAGGGTACACCTTGAGAATCCTAAATTTGTATTGTTACAAATTTGGCACAACAATTTGTATTGTGGTAGCACATGATTGGCCAAGAACTAATTAATTAATGCTTAAATAATCCTAAAATAGTGTTGAAATAATTTTGAAATAGTTAATTAAACATTGGTTACAATGCTAAAAAATATGTTTAAATAGGATATTTTATATTTATTGAATTGCTTTCAAATTTATTCACATGTTACAATAATATACTTTAAACATTGTGAAATAAATGTATTAAACATTCATGAGACTTTTGAATTAAACATGATTTTAATCATGTAAATTAAACACTAATTAGATTACATTAACTTGGAAAGGGATTATGATCTCAATAGATATGATGGTGCATAGTCATAAAACACATAAGATTCCATAAACATCCTTCAATAAATGAAACACACATTCCAAAGCTAATATCTTGTTGTGATTTAGTCTATTTCAATTAAACAATGATTTTACATCCAACTAGGATCAAATCACTCTTTAACTCTAGTTTCTTATAATCATTAGTGTTTAATTCACCATCACATTTATGGACAACAAGAATATCTACTATCACATTCCCATGCTAGTAAACCCAACATATAGTAGTTACCATACATATTGAAAACTTCCTCGAAACCCACTAGGTATGAATAAATTTCACTCTTGACCCATGACATGTCATTTTACATTATTGGATTTTTCAACATTTTCCAAATCTTTCTTCATGAATTTCAGCTCATCACATTCAAGTCCTTCCTCAACAATCCCCATTTCACAACACTTTCAAGCAATGAACAGAAAGACGAATCAATCTAGGCATTGTAAATGTAGTGGAAATTGAGTCAAGGCCTCAAAATTTCTAATTCCTATTACCATCATGTAGCTCTTATCTTGCATCACATGGCAAGCTCTAGGATTCATCTCATAAATGAGGAGATAACCACAACCTTCGTTGGGATCCTTGTTACCAAAAACTTGAAACACATGTACATTCTAATAAAACTCTACACAAAAACAATGCTCATCACCTCAACACCGAAATCTTGCTACAAGTTCATTGTAGTGTTCTTGCAAGTGAACCTTCCGTACACATTGATGACGACCAAATGAACAAAGCAACATAAAGATGTAAAGACAAATCTCTACGATTCCCCCCAATCCCTAATTTTATCTCTCCGACTTCCATCAGCCACATTCACTGAAAAGTTTTCATCTTCCTTTCACAGCACATTAGAACTCATAATTCTCCAATTCTGAAATATTAAAAAAAGAAAAAGAAAACCCAACAGTTCTCTACAAAATCAAATACCATAGTAGTAGTAACTGGCAGCTTCAACACTAATTATATTATTTTTAGAGATGTTGAAAATTTGAAAATAAAAATAAAAATTCCTAAGAACAAAGTTTTGTGAAGGAAAATATTGAATCTTCAGGGACATTTTATTTTATTTATTAAAATTCAAAAAATTATTTAATTACTGGATAGACATGTGTTAAAGTTGTCAAGGTACTATGTCAAGGTACTATGTCTAAATAGTAAGAAAATGCAACCAAACTGTCTAGTTAAAAAAAATGTAACCAAACTAAAATCAGAGTCCAAATGTGGTGAAAAAAATTTCAAATTTTTTTCTCCCAAAATTTGGAAAAAATTTCAGGGCCAAAAGCAATATTTTGACAGACGGACAGAGAATATATTCCCTATTTATTTTGATTTTTCGCCTTTTGGCGAAATTTCGCAGCTCAAAGAAACGCTGGATCCAACGTATTTTATGAAAATTCATGGAAATATTTGGCGAATACCTACCTACCTAGCTATGCCCATATTTTTGTGGCAAGAATATTCTGGCAACGAAACTATATCCTCTCCGAAAGCGTGGGTGGAGGGGTGAGGGGTGAGGGGGGTGGGGATCGAACCTGGGATCTGTCCCCTGTTGGAAGGGTACTTAGCTTTTTGATGTGTCCTGTTTTTGTTTGCTTGAGGGAGACCACGAAAGAGACGAGGCGTCGACACTGGAGTGGACACGGACGCACGTCGAGACTGAGATTTGCCGAAGCTCTTGGCGGGAGGGCGGGAGACGGGGTGCAGCGGATTTCGAGGCAATAGAGAAGAGGAGGAAAAGGAGAAGCACAAGGAGGAGGAGGAGGAGGAGGAAGACGAGCGGGAACGAAGAAGAAGAAGAAGAAGAAGAAGAAGAGCAGCAACAACAACAAGCGGGGATTTTTGGTCGCAATGATGATGCTGGAAGCAGTGGCGGAGATGCTGGGGGTCGGGGTACCGGTTCTTCGTTTCCTCGTCTGTTTTCTAGCTTCGATTCCTTGCAGTTGGCTATGGCGGTACGTCCCCAGTCCGACCGCACGTCATTTCTACGCAGCTGTCACAGGAGCACTGCTGTCTTATTTCTCCTTCGGAGCAGCTTCCAACGTCTACTTCGCTGCCCTCATGCTCGTCAGTTACACCAGCATGCTTGTCTCCCGACGATACTGTGGTATCATCACTTTCGTCATCAGCTTTGCGTTCCTCATCACCTGGTAAGGCCCCTCACGATTTCCTGTCGGCTTTTTTTTTTCTCTTTTCCAGCTTTTGGAGTCTCTCGAATTTTCCCCTAGTCCGGCTCCAGATGTGAGCTGCGAAGCTGAATTTTATCTAAGGCCGGAAGAGTAATCTCAAGGTATACGCGAGTGATCTGTTGTTGCAAGACGGATGTCTTAGTGATTGTCGACTCTGCCAACATCGCGGCGCCTAGGAATTGATCTCTCTGCGTATGCCTTTTGTAACTCAGGCTTAGATGCATGCTTTTACACTAGGGGCAAGCGTATATGAAACGGAATTTCCCCTCACCACCTTGTTGCAGCTTGAATGAGGATACTCTTGACTTTCTTTAATTAGCTATGCCCGTCTTGATTGGTGCTACCCAAGGTCAAGACCAAGTCTTCCCTTCGGTTCTGGAAATATATGCAATTGAAACTCAGGACACAGATTTCTGTTTAACTTTTTGGCCTAAAAATTGCTCAGATCATTATATCCTTATCTAACTTACTGTTGAAGCTGATGAAGTCAGTGGAGTTGAGTAATGATACCTAGTCTCTGCAATTCATGATGAAGGTTTAGGTTTGGTACTTGGTGAACAAGAGCATCTCCAGCAGCGCCCAGTATCTGACCCTGCAAAACCATTTCTCACATCCGACTTTAGTTATTCAATTTTTTTGCAACCCCACCCATAAAACTAAAACTGGGACTGCAAGTAGGTGGGAGACCACTAATAGCAACCCACCTGGACCAATCAAACTATCTAGCCAATCAACAGCAGGTGTTAAGCTTTGCTGTATCTTTTAATAGCCTCAGAAAAGTGTGCAAGAATGCTGGACGAAAACCATTTTGTTGAGCCAAACCACCATGTTTTGACTTTTCTTCATTCAATTTTAATTTGCAGGGTCACATAGTGAGCAGTGTTGGAGTTGCTCTAACATTCACAAACTGCCCTTGTTCTTACTGTTGTATTTGTTTTTGGCCTGGCTGGGAACTGACATGACATTTGTCTGTTACTGTCGTGGAGATTTTTCTGCAATATTATCATAGTATGATGCGTTTCCAATGAATGTTTTTTTGGAATACATATTTGAGTGATTACATGTGTTTGGCTAGCTCTAAATCCCATAGTGCTGAACTTTGTGTATCGCATGATATATGCATGATTTGAAAATTGAGACCAAAGTTTAATGGATAAGCAAACTGGATCAACGGT
>Ga0209208_10011707_pt1 | contig 11205 bp, 5 predicted proteins | sample S1TSphfallax_3_FD_187694 | JGI IMG/M metagenome (GOLD analysis project Ga0209208, IMG submission 187694) | Host-associated microbial communities from peat moss isolated from Minnesota, USA - S1T2_Fd - Sphagnum fallax MG (SPAdes) (version 2) | ecosystem: Host-associated > Plants > Peat moss >... | reverse complement strand
ACCATAGTTCAATGATCCAAAAAAATTATAGTAGATGGAAGGTGGGCATTTGAGGTTGGTGGAAAAAGAAATTCAACATTTGGACATGTTGAATTCAAAAGAAATTAATGGTCAAAATTTCACATACAATGTCATTTACGTTTGCCCAAAAAAAAAAAGCAAGCTATTTTTTACTGTCAGAATCCAGCGCCTCCCAGAATCCTGCCAACTTCACCTTCAAATTTGGAGATCAATTTTTTTAGTGGCTACAGCAGTCACATTAAGTTAGCTTTTCTGGCACCAATTGGCGATACATGCAAAAGTCATGTGAATGTACATGGCCACAGTGACAAAATGTATCATCAACTCATGGCCACACAAGTAAAATATCCAAGGAAGTCTCTGGCCACAGAGGCAGCTCACGGCTTTATGCAAGATTTACACTAGGAATCAGGGCCCCAGAAATTTGGGGCCAACTTTGAGCATTTTTGGCTTGTTGTTGGCCCTAATTTACTAATAAATGCTACAACATTGACGTCAGGATATTAATAAATGCTGGAACATGGGCCCCAAGGGTCGCAAATTGGCTTCTCAAATGGTATCCTTTTTTCAGCCTTGCGGTCAATACAAGGCTATAAAGTTCAGCACTTATTAGTAACTTGCGGCAGATTGAAAATATTTTTTCTATTTCAGCCTTGATCCCAGTCAAAAGCCCTTGGGGCCAGATTCAACTTTCGCACCAATAGGAATGTTTGATTTGGGTTGGACATCGGCCCTCACTCCTAGTGTAAAGTTGGGCATAAGATTGCATTTATGAAATTTACTTCCCATTACTCCTTGCAAGAAATATTGAGCAATTGCATACTGTACATACCATTGCTAATGGGTACTTTTTTGCCAAATATTTATGTATTCTATAAAACAAGGTTCTGTAGCTTCGAAATGAGTTTTCAAAAATTTCAACAGTTGAGGAAAAAGTATGCAATGTACACCTTTGAGCTGTTATTTCTAATAATAACCAATGGTTCAGACAATAAAGAAATTTTTAATGAGTTGAGAGTTTAATTCTCAACAATTTCAGCAAATATCAGTAAAATTTCTCTCTTTTTTTTGGCAAGACCTTTTGAGAATTATTGCGAGCTGAACATCAGTTGTAGGTATGATGTAGAGCTTGGCAACAAAATTACATACAGTCTATGTACAGCATGGAAGGTGGTTGCTTCCAAGGCCTGTGATAGTGCAAATTCTGGAGCATCAATGGTGAGGATCAAAGAAACAGTGGGCTCTGAGCTAGAGAAAAGGAGATCCTACATGTTGGCAAAATAAATAAATTAAAAAAATCATGGAATATCATTTGCTCCAGTATTTTTATGTTTCCTTTGAGTTCAATCTATACAAGTGGTGTAAGATTTATTCTTATTTTGTGAGACGAAAGTACAAGAATGAATCATCATCCGAATGGATGATGGGTGAAATTGACTAATAAAATGTAATGTTAGTTGATAGATAAAGCGTGACCCCAAGCAATCTATGTTTATGAATGAAATTGATTTTGATTGATGATATAACCTTATTGATTGGAATGAATCATGTTCAAATGCAAGAACATTAATTTTGATGATTGAGAAATGACCCAATTAGTTGAGAATTTTCCTAGTTCATGAATGAAATAATTGGAAGACTATTCATGGTGTTTCAAGATGAATTTAATTTCATCCATGGAATGTCATCTAAACTTTTATTTCAACCATGGATTCCACTAGAAGAATATATAAACTTTCACTCATAAACTTGTGTGGATGAATTCCAATCGAATTCATGGATGAAACAAAACTTTAGACCATAATCCACGGATGAAATTAAATTCATCCCAAGACATCATGAATGTTCATCCAATTGTTTCATTCATCAACAAGAAAAACTTCCGTCTATTTGGGTCATTTTTCATTCATCAAAATCAATATTCTTGTAGTTGGATATGATTCATGCATGGATTTCATCCAATCAATGGGGTTAGTTTATCCATCAAAATTAATTTTATTCATGGAGATAGATTGTTTGGGGTCATGTTCTATCCATCGACACATATTTTAGTTTGTTAGTCAATCCAATGGTTTCTACAACTAGTTGCATGTAAAATAAATACAATTGAAATGAAACAATTGAAAGTTTTTTGTGCTTTTGAAACATGTATCAAACAAATACATTACACAACGGCATGCTTATAGTAGTGACAAAGGGGCACTAACCTCACCAAACCTCTAGAAATTTCCAAAACCCAAATAATGGACTTAAAGCAACGTAACTACCATGTGAGCCCTTGAACATGAACGACGCGTGTGTGAGCATGAGCTATGAACATGTGAGCTCGACTTCATGAACAAAATAAAATCTTTTATAGAATGTTCATGCCACATGGACATAATATTCTTGATGATTCATCAAATTCTTATTGCCACATCAAAAAATATTGTTGCCACATGGAAAATATTCCTATGATGTTGTAATGATAATTCAACACATCACTTATTTGGTCACCTAAAGGATGTTTTGGTCATATCATGTTTTCATTTCGTCTTAATATATCCAATAAGTATGGTTAAAGACCTTGCTTCATTAATATTGTAATTATAATAAGGAACAAAAAGTTTGACATTGTTTACAAAGACTTAAAAGTAAGATAATATTATATCAAATATTGGACATGTTTTCAATACATAAAAAAATAAATTTAAATCCCAACTCATGGCAAGTACCAAACCTCCATAATGAAGACTAAAATCATTTATATTGTCTCATGTAATACATCTTTACACATTTTTTTGTAAATGCTTGAATGTCATTTCCAAGCGTGAATCACTACTTATAAACTATAGCACAATCCAACAAATGACAAACTTCATCACAACTCTAAGTGGGGAAACAAATGAAATTTCAAACTCCCCACAAAACATGACATCTTACAATTCATAGTTTAAGAGTTTGTAAAGCACCCATTTCCTTCATTGACCCAACAAACTAGCAACCATACTCACAAAACCTAAGTAAATACAAGTTCAAAAATTCTCAATTATAACTTCATATTGCTTCTTGTTTGTGGGAGCACTAGACAAAATGTTGTTGAATCGTCCATATCCAAAGGCAAAAACCTCCAATGATGGGTTGATAATTACTTCTAGAAAATGACCAACTTCCCCACCAATTGGTATGTTGTTTAGACATCTTAAATGGGATTGTCTATTGAATAGTCTTACCATTGGGTATTATAGCCCATGACACTACACTTATAAACAGTCAATGTAATTAGAACATATTTTTTTCTGCCAAATAGACTTCAAGGTTGGATAGATCGGCGTTTATTAATAACAAAGCCTACTTCTTTAAGAGATCTTACCTTGTTTTGTGTGAGGTTGGTACCCTCTTGCACATGCCAAATTTTTGGTACAATTGGTCCATCCATCACATACCTATGTTTTTTTAACCCCCATGCAATAATTCAGGTCATCAACAAAAACTAGAACTTGTGGAGCTTAAGAGGTGCCCCTGAGAATTGAAATGACATATTAAAATAAATTGGAACAAGAAAACCAATTGTAATTGGTTTGGAAATTATCCTTGAAGTGTAATATTGTTTAATGGATTTTTGTAATGCAAAACATTGAACATGCAAGGTGGGCATAGATTGTTTTATATGCCATACTCCTCCCCACATGTAATTCCCAAAACCTCAACACCTTTGATAGTGAAAACCATGTGATTGTGTTGATCAACACTACTAGATGGTTGTTCATGTCATTTATTAATTTGTGGGTTAAAAACATAGATGAAAATAATTGACCCCATCATGCTTATGTGAATCACCTTTTAATCTTAAAGGTGTTTTCTTTCCGTTTGCAAGAACCAAATATCTCCTCGCCTTCCAAGTGTGGGATTTTGATTATGAAGGAAGAGTTATAACATAGTTGTGAACTACATATAGAAGTTGTTTCAAGTCATTAGATTAGGTTGTTCAATGCAAAAGAAACTCATTCATGTTAAATCCTTTTGTGGAACGACCACCTTTCTTAAATTCGTGGTACAATGTTAATGTTCTAAAAGCTCAAACATAATCATTAAATGTTGTAGCATACAAACAAGCTCCAAATTCCCAATTTGTTGAAGCTAGACGTTGAGCACCATTTTGACAAATTACAAATAGGCATGTCCGTAAGCTATTTTAATGTGAAATTATGTAAACAACAATAGACGTAGGTCAACTTCCTTTTCATATGTCTACTACCATAAGGTCCAATATTTAGTTTTAGAGTGTGAGAGGGATGTCAAACTCACATGTCTCATAAATCCTTCCCAATGTCTCACACAAAAATGCCAAAAATTAGGCCAATTCTCCAACTCTTGAACTTTAACTTCATCAGTAACCCAAGGAATACCACCAACATTTGATGGCTACATACCAAACATATGTTTCTTCCAATGATATGGCATTCTTGTATTCATAGCAAAACACATTGTGCTACTTGCACATCTTTGGCTTTTTATGTTTCTTTGTGTGTTTGTCCATCAATTGACCCTAATGAAAACAATAGGTTTTATTTCTATCTACCACATGTTTATGTGGATCATCAAAGCCATACACAACTTGTACCATGTTCCAATTTTGCTTGGGCACCATCTGCCATGAAATTTGGATTATGAACACCTTCTTTGGCAATTACCTTGTTCATTTTCTACCACATAGCACTTTGAATTTCTATGTATTTTGATTGCATGATACACATTACAATTGTCATCATTTTATAGTAAATCGGATCATACATGTGGCAAGTAAGGGCCATCCATCCAACATGCTTGATATGATCAAACATGAACCAACATGTTTCAAGATTGCCTCTAGGTTGCATCCTTTCACCAAATCACAACCACTACCATCTTCCTTTATAGACATCTTGAAGAGGAACATTTTTTTTGCAGACATTTGTTTAGGAAAACTATTATCCTGAATGTAATCATAACACTTTTGAACTTCAAAGCTAGAATGTTGTCAATGTATCCTTTGTTGTCCAAATGGTGCTTAAACAATGCCACTAAGTTTCTTATGTTGGGAGAACACAATGTCATGAACTTGTCCATCACTTGGTGTAGTTTGTCGCCTTTCAAAAATTCCACTAGACCTTCACCATCATCATTGAACAAGTGTTTAACCAAAATATTTTGCTTGTTGTCATTGCTATTGTTCACATCTTGGCTGATGGGGTGCGAAAAACCTCCACATTGAACAAAACTTTAACATGTTCAACGACCTTTCCACACCTCCCCTTTGAAATATGATGCTCATATGAACCAAATGAATTCACTAGTAGAAAAAAACCAAAATGTAACTAATTGATTTGCAATTACATGCAACTAATTGTTGCTTGCAACTAACTTTCTTAATTTTTGTAATTAGAACTCACATCAAACATTTTTTGGTCACATTTATGATTATGTTGCAACTATTGAGGTTTTCATTCTTCCTATGGGATGACTTTTCATATTATTTTCATCTTTGAATAGATCAAACATGACTACCATTATCAAATCATTGCAAGGCAAGTTTGTGTTGATAGGGTCTAGATCTAAATGTGTTCAATTATTCACTAGGTTTGCCTTCATGTCAAGCTAACCATCAAAAAACAGCCCTTTCATAAGGCAGCGACAAAGTTTGAAATTTGAAGGTTCAAAAAATGGGCAATAAGTTACCCCACTTGTGGAGTTGCAAAAGAAAAATTGAAAAAAAGAGAGGAAAAGACACAATAAACACAAAAAGAATGGGAGGGATTAACAAAGTTCACATAGTCACTAGAATCACCATATATACATCCAACATATTGCATGACCACCACCACAATGGGCAAACCTTTACTTACAACTTTTAATTTATCAAATATTAAACTTTAAATGACCATTGCCATCATCTACAAAGTTCAATTACTCATTGGATTTACCAAAACAAAATCCAATATGACACCCAACACCATTTATTTTCATTTAGGAACTAGGATGAGCACAAATTGTAGATGTCAAATAGGACTAGGGCAACATAAATTTAACACTAAAATGCAAGAGTTGGGGTTGTCGAAGGTTTCACATAAAATAAAACCAAGCTTACCATTAAGCAAGATGGCCAAATTAGCCCTTTCACAAAATAACATGTTTGAAATATGGGGTTTGAAAAATGATCAATAAGTGTCTCAACTTCTAGAGTTGCAATTTTTTTTTAAAAAGGAAACTAGAAAGAGAGATACAATGGACATAAATAAAGTTAGGGAATTGGCAAAACTCAATTATTCACTACACTATTAGAAATTATGTTCTAAACCATTAGAACATTCTACAACAATTCCATTGTATGAAGGCATAGTAGTAGATCTAGATCATTAAATTGAATAGTACAAAGGAACTTCAATGGATGATGTGCCACAATATAAAATTTGTACCTAATATGCATATGTCCAATCATGTGCACCTAACTACCCATATGTACACCTATGTTATGCATAGGTACACATAGGTTACACATAGGGATGCCTATGTCAACATAGGTACATAGAAGTATGCTTATGTACACACAACTACACCTATGTTATACATAAACCTATATGTTTAGGTTACACATAAACTATTCCTAGGTTATAGGTATGTTTATATAGCTATATGTTTAGGTCACACATATAAATTATTCATATTCATATGTATGCATACGTATGCCTAGGTACACCCTTATACCTACCATTAGTCATACATATGTTAGTTAGGACATGTTACGTAGGCTATGTTGTACATAGGTCATAGGTCCCTAGGCCATGTTGTAAGCTTAAACCTAGCCTTTGTAACTAGATTAAATAGGTAAGTAAGTAGGAAAGAAGGTAGGTATGATTATGTGGGTTGGTAAGTAGGACTAGGTAGGTAGGTAATTTAAGAGGTAGATATGTAAATTTTTTTTTTAAATTTAGCTTTAACCTTTAAGGTTAAGCCTCTTTGATTGGTTCATACCAAATTACACATGTTTTTACTATAAAAATATAAAGCAAAACACCTTCCTTATATACAAGATGGAAATGGAAGACAAAACATATGGAATGAATTTTCTTATTATTGCCTAACGTGCAACTAAGTTACTAAAACACTTATCCCATTTTTTTTCTTTTTTAAAATTTGTAAATTATATATCTAATAGGTGACTAACCAACTATTCTAGCTATAAATAATTCATTAACTAGGCATTAACTAATTATTTACCCACTTACCAACCTACTTACTATTTATTACTACCTACTAATTAGGTAATAATCAGTAATAACATGAACTATTCAAATTCATATATAAATTAGTAAATTATTAAAATAACCATAAGTGTGATTATTTAATAAATATAATAAAAAATAACTTAAGTAAAAAAAGTACATTATTACTCATTAAATATTATTCTTATTATTTTTATAACAATAATACTACTTTAAATATTAATTATTATCATTAAAAATTAATAATTTGATTATTAAATTAAATAATTAAATTTTTAATAATATTAAAATTTTATGCACCTATGAATTAAATAGTAAATTATTAATAATATAACATGTTATATGTTAAATATACATATTTTAAATGAATATTAATATTTTAAGTAAATTTTGTAAGTAATAATTTATTTATTTATTTATTATCTAGCTATATATTTATAATTATAACCAAGTAATTAAATAATTAGATAGTAATAGCATTGAATATTTAAATAATTAGTTAAAATAATAATAAATATATTTATATTACATATAATAGGTAGTTTTATTTACCTAATTATTTAATTATTTACTTACCAACTTACCTAGTCTATATAATCACAATATATGCAAATTGTATATTTAATATGCCCCAAATATAAAATAATTAAGTTCATGAATATATAAATATACCCCTGATATTCTCCAAAACACCTTGATGATATATGTACATCACATAAAAGTAATCAAATTGAGACTAATTTGCAACTAATTAGACATAGAGACCTTTTCTTGGATGAAAAGCTCAAAAAACTAATCAACATGGAAGGATGTAAAATTTAATAGTTGCAAATTAATTACACCATAGTTTAAAGGAAAATAATAGATTGAAATGGACGATGACTAGTTGTAAAAATGACAAAACATAGTTACAAATATTGCATATAGTCACAAATTGGATGGTTGCATACAAGATTTATTTTAATTTAACAATTTCAAATCTTTAAACATTTGTTTCGCACATTTTTCAAGTGGAAAATGCATAGTATTGTATGATTCACTTACAATTGCTCGCTATTTTTCCATGCTACCATATCACTTTTTCATATTGACCTTTAATCATCTCCATTTTTTATGGTTGGAATTTTTTAAAAAGAAAAATGCAATCCTAAAACTTTTCACCAATTCTTGAATGCTACCTCAAGTACATAATAAATATGGAAGACAAACTAAGTGTGTATTTGGCATTTGTCATTAACATGGATGTTCACACTTGTAGCTACAATTGATGGAAAATCCACATCACTAGGTGATTCATGGGAGACATCCATTCCAAAGAATATTGTGGATGTCTTTAAACATGTTGTCATATTGGGGCCAAGATGAAAGTTGTACATCCCACCCAACTACATCAATTATTACACTAATTTGTTCCCAAAAATGTAAGTTCCCAAATGTCAAAGGAAGGCATGTGAAAGGCATGTTCCTTGGTTGGGAATAGACAACCCCATGAGGAAATGAGACGTGTGTTCCTTTGAAAGAACATTGGCCCCCTAATGCCACATAAATGCCATGCCATTTGCCCTGGTGCGATATGCCATGTCATTTGCCGCATCATCATTTAATTGCCAACATCATAAATGTTGGTCCATGTTAACACCTTGCAATAAATGTGCCAGAAATCTATGAACCTTAAACCTTATTTCTACACATGAATTAAAATCTTCACACCCCAACTTTCACACTTGCACCCTTGCACCCCATTTTTTGTATTCCAAATAGTTGCTCCTATGTTTTTTATGACATGGTCGTTGATATTCCTAATCCTCTTTCATTAAGGTCAATTGATATAACTAAATTAAAAATGAAATAATTTTAATGTTCAAATTGGATCATTTACAAGTTAAAGCATGTGATGAGTTCATAATTGATCCATTATCTTGTATTCTTCAAGAACAAAAACTATCAAATATAGGTGGTCCTGCTAGAATTAGAAAAACTCAAATAATCAAAGCTATAACTAAACATTTTAAGAAAAACCTCTACATGACATGTTAAAAATTTGAGCTTTCACTACAAGTGCAGTGATTTAATATATATATTTACAAATTCTTTGATAGGTTTGTCAATTGATCAAATGTTGATTCCCAAAATAGAATATTGGTTAAATAATTCTTTATTTCATTATTGATAAAATGTCAATGGTGGGTTATACCATGATGATAGAAATGCATCTCAAAAATTAGAATCTACATAGTTCAACCTTTTGATGGATTAAATATTATGTTTTTATAAAATGACTTTAAGAAATTTTCACCTATAAGTGACACACCTTTTTATACAACTTTAATGTTAAACATACTTTGTCTTTTACAACAGAGACCATAAAACATATATTGGCAAGAATATATGGGAAAACTATGTAATGCCCAAGTAAAATTCTTTTGACATACAAGAAATGAAAATACATAAATAAATGAAATATGTTCAATTTTTCAATAATTTACAAGAGAATAAAAAAATACTAAAGATGAATTTTCATTACTTAAATTAACTTTTTGTCAAATTTACAAACTAACTTGTTTGAGTACTCTTAGGATGAAGCTATGTACATTGTTCCTTGTAATGAATTAAAATACATGATTAACTAACATATGATATAATATAATTCAAAAAATAAAATTGTTTGAGTGGAATACAATTTTTGTGAAGGATACATATAAAAATAGACCTTTATGTGAAGATGTACAATATCAACATGGCGCAATGTGTTTCAAACTCTAACATCGATCATATTTGAAACTATACAAAGGCATGAAGGTCATGTGCATATAAAATTTATATCATGAACACTACTAGAATTCTTGGTTTTTCAAATTGGAAATTCTAATAAAAACCAAATTTGGACGGGGTCAAAAAAAACCTTTTATCATTTTGGACAAATCAATTTTAACATGTCCAATGTGAGTGGGGTGGTGGTTTTTACTAGCAAAGCAAAGACCATTTGACTAATCATTTTGACTCGTGGATAGTGGACCATTTGACTAGTCAAATTATTTTTGTTAAAAAAAAAGTTATTATTAAAAAAATGTGTATGTAAATAAGTAGGTAAGTCATTAAAATGCAAGTAGGTAGGTGGTAGCCTAGCCTAGCCTACCTACTTCATTTAACTTAACCTAACATAATATAGCTTATTTAATTTAGCTTACCTACTTTAGCCACCTAAACATGTACATAGTTACAACAATTAGGAATTGAACCTTTGACCTCCCTAATGATAAACCAAGTCCTTAATTAATGGACCACACCATCAAAAAGTGATCACATTTTGTCAAATTTTTAATTTAACATGTTTATTTTGACACATCACTACAAGACCATGAGGTACATAAGTAAGTGGGTGGGTAGGTAGGTTGTAGTAGGTAGGTAATAATTAATAGGTAAGTGGATAGGTGGGTAGGTAGTTGGTAGGTTAATGTAGTAAGTAAGTAGGTGGGTGGGTGGGTAGGTAAATAGGTTGTAGTAGGTAGGTATATAATAATAACATTGGCCATTTTGATTAAAGGTGCCATGTGTTTTTTTCCAACTTGATTAGATATTCCATTTGACTAAATGTTAATGGCCATTTTGACCAAGGTTGTCAATTTTTTGTTCAATTTGATTAAATGTCTAGTTGACAAATAGTCAAATAAATCATTTCAACCACGATGATTGGTCAAAAGATACACATGTCATTCAAGCCCCTAGCCTCTAGTCAAAATGTACATGTTCATTAATTAAGAAAGACTAATCAATCAACTTGGACCATTTGAAAAACCAAGAATTCTAATAGTGAAATTTAGGCCCATCAATGGGATGACAAATGGATAATTCATGAAATTTTGATAGATGAAATATTCTAAAACAAACAATTGAACTTTCATAGTAACTCCTTTATACGTGGCTATAAATTTCAATGCATTCA
>Ga0209208_10011706_pt1 | contig 11205 bp, 3 predicted proteins | sample S1TSphfallax_3_FD_187694 | JGI IMG/M metagenome (GOLD analysis project Ga0209208, IMG submission 187694) | Host-associated microbial communities from peat moss isolated from Minnesota, USA - S1T2_Fd - Sphagnum fallax MG (SPAdes) (version 2) | ecosystem: Host-associated > Plants > Peat moss >... | reverse complement strand
TGAATATAGCTACAACACAAATAGATTATATTTTTGAGGATTCAAAATATGATTCACATGCAAAAACTATAAAAATCTGAACCCAAAACAAAAAATAAAATCCATACAACAAGGTGCACAAACAAAAATAAAAACACATAAAAACTTGAAACAATTCATATGTTCTTGAATCGCAAATCACCAAAAGTGATTTGAAAACCCATTACTTGAATTATATCCCAAGCACTAAATAGTTTGAATCTCATTCATACATGTATGGTTCCAAGCTAAAACACAATCAATTACACTAACCCAACTTATCACCAACTTAGTTACAACTTAACCTAAGGAATTCAACTAACACTCTTAACAACCCACACCTAGCAATTGTAGGTGTAGAAAGTTAACATGACTAAAGATCATGTTAGAATTTTTTGTAGTTGTACAACCGATCTATCAGATAAAGTGACTAACCTTGGTGCAAGGTCTTTTTTGGGAGCAAAATTTCAGAATTAGAGATTTTTTTTTGGGTCAGAGAATAGAAAAAACATAGAAATTTTGTAAGATCTTTTTGTCATTTTTGAAATGAAAAATAAAAGTAGCCACACCTTGACCTAGGCACTACTTGGTTTACCACTTCTAGAAGCATTTTTGTAAAAATGCAACAGCCCGTCAAAGACAATCACCATTTAATGCTAGTAAATGTGAGGGATCCTCAACCATGGACCTACTTGAGGAATTTGAAGGAAAAAAGAGAAAAATGGTGGGGGAGTGGTAGTAGGAAGTCCACTAGAATAGTGGGGCCAATGTCTCATGTTTTTACATAAACACCTCAATTATATGAGTGGGGATAGTACAAACAATGGGTGAGTGGCAGATCATGGAAACACATCTCTACTAGTGTCCAGAAACCAACCCAAATGGTGGAATTGACTTCAAGTTACATGGACAATTGTTCTGGATGCATCATTCCAAGCAACCCAACCATAAGATCTTGTAGCATATGTGTGCAAACTTCACACCTAGAGTGAAATGCAATTACAATTGCATGCTTCAACATGAAGAAAAGTAAGCATAAACACCAAGGTACATTCACAGTTGAGTCAGTATACAACCAAAGTACATCCGTGGTTGACACACAAAGGTAAAGCTCAAAAGCCCAATTGATTGTTTAATCTAGAATTTTCATATGACATTAGCCACATATCATCTAAACAAGAGCCTATCTAGTAAGACCTAAGCCCAATTGTTTTAATCTAGAATTTTCATATGACATTAGCCACATATCATCTAAACAAGAGCCTATCTAGTAAGATCTAAGCCCAATTGTTTTAATCTAGAATTTTCATATGACATTAGCCACATATCATCTGAACAACAGCCTATCTACTAAGACCATAAATTTACCTATTTCATGCAACACCAAGCATAGCCCCTATCAGATCCAATGCTTTCATGGCCATATCAGTTTTTTTTTTTGTTTTTTTTGTTTTTTTTGTTTTTTTTTTGGGGCCAATTTCTAAATGTAGCCCAGGTGGTGATCATCCTGAAAAAGATTTTGCCAAATTTGGCTACATACCATATATGAGTTTTTTGAATAACATGATCCTTCTGTATCCTTAGCTATACCTAGAATGGAGCTTATCATTAAAATCTGGTGACTTGGGTTTTTATTTTTATTTTATTTTTATAGGTTGAAATCAAATTTGGCAGAAAATCATCTGTTAAAAAAAGTCATTGGACCACATGGTGAGAAATGAGCTAGAAATACACAATGTTTAAAACATGGTCCAAGCTAGAGTAGGTTTTACATAGAAATGCATATTGCATCAGAAATGTGAAATATTATTTGCCTCTAATTAGAAGTACAAATAGATTAAAGCCTTTCACTGTTTTAAGTTGTCAGTTTGCTCTTTAAATTCTTTCATTGCAACTTGTCTAATAGTAGCTAAAATAATGGATTCAACTCTACTTAGCTACTTGGCTACTATTAAACAAGTTGCAATAGAGAGAAATTCAAGAGTAGAATCATAACTCTCTAACATATAGTGGAACCAATGTTTTTTTAATTTTGATAATGTGGCTTTTTTTTGCTTGAAAAGCACATTTCACAATGCATACCAAAAGTTTCCAAGGTTGGTTTTTTTTTTTTTTTTTTTTCCCACAAAAAAATAGCAAAACAAAGAGTTGTGGGTGCCCAAGATGTAGAAGAAATAATTAACATGTAGGGGGTTGATAAATCACACACACAAAGGCCAATGTATAGGGCTAGAATTGAAGCACATTTTGTTTGTCTTACACTTACACTTGATTTGTGAACCCCAGCATTTTTTTGTATTCCATAGGGTCAAGGATTCTCAAATTGATATCTAATGTGTTTGAAAAAGACACACAAGTTTTGGCCTCTTAAACAAATCTTTTTTGGAGACAAAGTTACATGCACATGTAGGGCTAGCTACCAATCAATCAATTGTGCATTCACTTGTCATTAGTCAAGAAGTGACTTGAGCACATGTCCAAGTGAATCCCCTCCAACCTAGAGGACAAGGATCATTGCTTTGCAAGTTGAATGTGGAAACTCTCTCCAAGTAGACTCACCGGATCTACCTAAAGATTGTAGGCCAACCCTGCATCATGCTTGTCAATGCTTCTTCCAAAAGAACATCACTATGCCAAAATGTTCTGCATTGTTTAGGGTAAAGCCCTAGGGTGGGGGCTTATCATAACCTTAAACATATGTAGGAATGGAGGAATGTTCCACCTACCATATAAGAGTGGGAGGCATTTTTTTTTTTTTCAATTTTTATATCAGAATTTTGGAATTTTTAAAATCCCAATAAAAAGAAACTAAATTTGTTGAATTTATACTCTATTTTTTTTTTCTGGTGTACTAGTATATTTTTTGGAAATTTGTTGGGTGGGTAATGCCTTTGTGAACTGAGGGCGAAGCTAAAAAAGGTATGAGGTGTAATGCTTTACTACTGCCAGGGCATTGGACAACAAAATGATTGAAGCAGGCCAGTTTGAGCCTTTCTATCATTGGAGAAATCTCGCCAAAGGAAAATAAAATTTAAATAAAAAACTCAAAACTTAAGTGATTTTGGAGGATTTCAATCACCATAAGTGACAAAAAAAAAGATAGTAAATTTTTTTAATTTTTATACTTGGTTTTCAATGTGTACGCAATATATAGATTAAAGATTTGTACTTCATATCCAGTTTATAACCAGATATGGCTAAATCTTCCTAGGGATGATTGCCACTTTTTCTACACCTTCCTATGGATGATAGCCACTTTAGCTACTAACAAAAATTCCTAAAAAAACCACTGAGACATGTGGAACCAAACAGAATGCCCATGCATGAAGAAATTTACTTATGACTAAGGCATTGTGTGATTACTATTTGATATATCATCATATCATAATCACATGACTGTGCAAGACAATTGATGGAGCATGGTTATCAATGACCATTCATGTCATAGACTACAAATAAGAACTCAGCTTCATCAAAGTGTTTTGGCCTTAACCTACTTGTGAAATCCCATTCATAGAAAGCACTAATAATTCAAAAAAAATGCCATGGTTATGGTCACAAGTTGCAACACGCATGGGTGCAATGTTGATTGTACTCTAGAAGTGTGAAATCTACTCAATATGAAAAAGAAAATTACAAAATGGGAATAAGTATGATTAGCTATCTATGTTGGATGTGATAGACACGAATAAAGGCCCAATGAAGAGATGCTCTTATTTCAGCACATTTTTTCAAGTCTCCTATTCCCTATTTCACAATAGACCTTTGAGTTCATTTAAATATCATCACATGGGCTAATAATCATGGATGACCAATCAAAAGTAGCAAAATGATTTATCACCTCAAGTTCCAACAAAATGTTATCATGCTTCCGCCTACACTGAGAGTGGTTAACTTCCCACATGCAATTATCAATATATTTTTTATGTAGCACCCAAATGGTGACTAGAGGTAAAATTTATAAATGATAGTAGTTCCAATTTATGGTTAAAAGATGGGTACGTATGATACCTAAATAGTGATCTTATGGGTTTTGTGCATAAGGATCTTTTAACTATCGACTTACTTTAGACCTACATGTAGGTGATTGAATCATTTTGGGTTTATAAATATATATCAATTAATTTGACCTCACTTGTGAAAAAAATTAAATTATAGAAAGAGAGATGCCAAATGTGGAAGAACATGAAAAGGAGATAATATTCTACATATTTGATGTTCATCCAAAAGGTTCTATAACATTTTTTGAATTGCTTCAAGCCTTAATATAGTTCTCTTTTGTTACACTAGCTTTTGCTATTTTTTGCTTACAAAAATCCTTGTAAAACCTAGCCTTCAAGCACCTTAACAAAGGTCTTGTTGTAATCACCACCCACTTTCCATGGAAGTGGAAATTGTTTTAGATAATGTACTTGCTATTTTTTTAAACCTTATGCAGGTCTTAAATGGTGGCTAAATATATGTAGTCCAATCTAGGGGCCCCAATAGCATTATGCACCCTTCTAGAGGATATCCCACGAAAATTTGAAATGGACCAAAGAAGCCCTTCTATTCTAAGTGCCACTTTCAATGCATCCCAAGACATCTTTTCTCCCCTAGCTACCACTGCATCATTGGTTTGTTTGAAATTTGCACAAAATCTATTATTTTGTGGGTTCATGTTATTAACACACAAATGTAATGTGTTTAATATACATATGATGTTTTATTTGAAAATATTTTATCATACTTATATGTGCATCATACATGTTTCAAACAAACAACATTGAATGCAAAAAAACATGAGTTCTTCAAAAATGATTTTCACACAATTTCCATTAACATATTGTGGGATAGGAAGTTTACGATCTAATTCTCAACCATTGAATTCTATATCATAAATTATTTCATGATGTGTCACAAGTCTTTCCCATATTTAGAGTCTATTAAAACACATGCTTCCACACCTTGCCCCCTTTTCACCAAAAAGATTCATGTAGTTAGGTGGACCTTTAGTTGTCCAACTATAGCATATCCTTCCAAAAGCATTTACCAAGGTTCATTGTTTTTATGCCTCTCAACTTGTGTTCATGGATAAACATCACATCAACATGAGGAATTAATCTTTGGAGATAGATCTTAAAATTTATGGACCTTTTATTCCATATTATGCCCCCACATGTTGTATGTAAATATGTGTAACTTCATGTGCAACATCAAATTGGTGAAGAGGTTGACTGATGTTTTTCTCACAAATCATAGATAAATTGTTGGGGGCTAGGCTTTCTACTACTTGAAGTTGGGGTTGTTCATTTGCTTTAGTTCCTTAATTTTACATATATTATTTTCTTTCTCCACAAAGGATGTTGTGCATCAATGCACACATTAGAATCTTCATCTTTCATGTATAGTTTGATGTCTTTGAATATTTGGTGTTTGGTTATTTGATGAAACTCTACATGGATGTTGTTCCAATGTTGGTTATTTTGCACAAAGGAAGGTGAGTAATTTGTTATGGGCTTCTAAAGAAGCTTGGACCATTGTTTCAATCATCAGCACTTTGTTTGTGCCCCTCCATTCTTCATTTTAGATGTAATGACAATTGGCTTAATTGGATTGCCCTTGTAGAGGTTGGGCATTTGGTTTTTTTCCCAATTCCAAAATCACACAATCTAATTCAATCTTATTTTGACAACTCCTTGCTTACTTCCACTCAACTTCATTGGGGACCATTCCATGGCCAGCATTGGGGATGAGAGGATGGGAACCATTTTCGTGCAACTTTTTTTGCTTTGGTTTTAACAACAATTTTGTTCTAGTGTCCTATTTTTGTGGGAATAGACGCATCCAACATTTCAATGTCAAATGTTTGCTTTGAATCTTGGAGAAAGGGGTGATGTACTTGAAAATAAATTGCTAGTGATGATCTTTAAAGGGAGTTCATATTTTTTCTCGCAACATGTCCCCTTTGTAAGGATGTCTATGTTTATGGTTATGCTTACACACCATTGTGAAACTTTCACTACTCACCAATAGCCCTTCCTTTTAGTAATTAATTTCATGGGCAACTAGCTTCTTGTTGTCAATTCCATGAGTACTTATGAGAATTGGCTTTAGAGGATGTTTAGTTTTGAAGCTAACATAAGTTTAAACAAATGTTCAAGGTTATTGCAAAATTTGCATGTGATGAAAAATTGCCCATAAAGTAAACCTATCCTTGGGTTGGTACACTAGGAATGTCACACCCCAAATTTCTTAAACCCATCCAACTTTAGCACAAAATAGGACTCACTTCTTTTTTTAAATCATTTAAAATTTATTATTAAAAGATTATCCAAGTTAAGTACAATTTGAGATTTCAATTGGATTTACAAAATATTAAGTTATAATATTCCAAATGAATGGTCCAAGAATTTTTATTAAGAAAGTAACATTTTGGGTTTTTTTGTTAAAAAACACAAAAGGAATGTGTTTTTCACTTTTTTAACGATTCTAAATTCTAGAAGGTCTTGAAAGGCCATTGGACTCATGTTTATAAATTTGTGATAATTTTCATTTTTTTGTTTCAATCAACAATCGGGGCCATACCCTAATGATTATAATTAATAAACCAAAAAGAAAAGTTTCTACAATGGTGCAACTTGACACTTAATGATAAGGGGCGAAGAACTTTAAAAACACCATCATCATGTCATGAACATTTTAGGAACAAAAATTTCTTACTTGTTTGATTTATGTAAGTGTTTACAAATTTACGTATATATATATATATATATATAGGGAATAGAAGGCCCATTTGGTGCAAATCAACTTTCAATTTTTTAAAAAAAATTGAAGTTTTTTATTAAAATTAGATTAAGTCCACCATTCCTTGGAATTTGGTGAGGTGGTTCCTAATGGTACCACCCAAGGATGGGTTTGCCCAAAATCAAAACAAATATGCACCATTATTTCATTAATTTTTGCTAGGCGCACTTTTGTAACCTAACCTTTCTTAAGGTTTAATGAAGCACTCCCAAGCTCCTTAATGGATTCAAATGTGAGTCTAAACAAAAAAAACGGAAGAACAAGGAGTCGAGGCACATTTTTTAGCTCGTAGCACTTTGGAGGTAGAAGGGTGTGCTAAAGCTCCGAAATGGGATTAAGAAAAGTGATAAGCATCAACTACTCACATAGACCTACACAAAACCAAAGACAAGGTGGTTAATGCATAGTTGGAGCATTTTTGGTGCTAGGACGAACCACAAATAAATTCGGACTCACAAGACTCACCACAACCCAGACTTAGGGGAAGCCACCACCTTCCCCCTTATAGTATACTCTATGCCTCTCCATGAGGCCCACATCCAAATGGCATTTTGTCACGGGACTCCCAAATGGGAGTCTCGAAATTCTCAAAGTTGGGACTCTTATGATTTTGGGGCCCCATAACTTTGTGTGTAAACCTTTGATTGAGACGAGGTCTGAAACAAAGTTGTAGCCCTTGTTAAGAACTTTCCAATGATATGTCGCACACCACCTGCACGCAAGGAAATGGGTTCAATTCCCGACTTTTAGTGATCAGGAGTCAAATTGTCAATTTGATTCCCGACCCTTCTTTTGGCCATAACTTGTGTTTCAGATGTCCAAATGGATCATGCGAGCCCATTTTAGACATTTAAGTTTCAACATCTTTCCAATGGTATAAAGAACTTTTCAATCCATTGGGTTTTGACCCCTGCAATTGCTCTCTGCACATTTGTGAGTCCATCGGGACTCCAACTCCCAAGGTGGAAGCCCAAGTTTTAGGGTGGAAGCTCTTTTGGGAATGTGAGGGTTCATTCCCGCACACTTACTTTCATTCCCGGGCTTCCTTTTTTGGCCCGTAACCTTGTAAGCCTTTGTCTTAGTCACGAACCCAAAGCTAGGGTTGCAACATTTAACGTAATACAAAACCTTATACCCTTTTGAATTTGTTCATGATGTCAAAACCCAACACCAATGAGTCCATTCACAATTGGGGTATTAAAAATGAATGTTTAATTTTTAAAGGATTCCAAAGGACAACTTTGGACTTCTTTTCTATTTGCATCATTGTTATTGTAATGGATTATCATATGCCAATAAATAAATTGATGTCATGTTAAATTAATAATATTATTGAAAAATAGTTTGGACACTATAAAAATGTCTTTTTGAGTCTTTTAAACTAACTATACTAGGTGTTCAAACTTCATCTATTCATATAAGGAATGAAAAGCAATGCATTAAGTAATGTAATTGATGCCAAAAAAAATTATAAATAAATAATGCTTACATCTATGAATGGCCATGTTCATTAGATGCATGTGATTGCAGTAAATCATATGAGAGTTTTGAAAGCAATAAAATTCAATCTTTGGGGTTGTAAGCACTAGAAGAAAAACTATCATTTGTAAACAATTTTTTCAATTAAAAGTAATTGCAAACAACATTTTTTCTAAACTAATGAAAGAATTCTTTTGGGGCCATTTGTTTGAATTTTTGTATTCATTAGGTTAAAAATTTATAATATGAAATGTGGGTCACATGTGCAAAAAATAAACATGCCAAAAAAAATTGTCCATATAAACTTATTCAAGCATTTTTTACACTTTTCAATTTGAACCAAACTATATATGCACACCAATGTATACATGTGAAAAAATCCTCACTGCCACATGAATTATCATAGTTTGAACCATTCAAAAAAATCACTAAAGTTTGATTCATATAAATATTATTTGTAAAAATTGGGTTTTAAAAAATCATGATATCCTTTTAATTTTTTTAAGAACCCTAATTATGAATGAGCCCTAATCCAATTTGACCTACAATGGAAACCTCAATTGGCTTTAGTTCCAATGGCAACATTGTTGATGAGATCCAAATGGGCAATTTAAATCTCACTAAAGAATCTAGGTTGAAAGTTGGGGTCCACATATGGAAGATCATTGTACATAGGGAAACTAGAACCGGGATAACATGATGATGTGTTTTGTAACCTCTATGTTTAGTGAAGATATGTAATAAAACCTATCCTCACATCCATTAAAAGGTTCATTCCTCCTCTAGGAATTAGAAGGTTGAAATAAATTATCTAATTTGTGAAATGAAGTTTAAGCAATCTATTTCCCAAAAAACTTGCTATAACAATGTGTTCTATATGATAAATAGTTTTGTTTTTTATCACCCACATGTCTAGTTTGGCAGTTAAAATTGAAAGATGATCCTTGAAAATCAAACCTTTGTGGTTCCTATAGTATCTTTTAAAAAGTTGTTCAAAGATTTGAAAATTTGAAAGGATGCATTTCATTAAGTATGACAAGCCTTGCCTTGAAAATTTCCAACACGCTTTGCAATTCCCTAATTGTTCCATCCTCCATCTAGGTGTGATTCCTTGGAGGGGATGTTACCTCAAGCAAAGATGGTAAAACTATTGGGTGGGATTAGAGAGATCCTTGTATGATAGATATGTCATTCATTGGGAGTTATCAAGGGGGCAAACATTGAACACTTTGATAAAAGGAACAAACAATTAAAGTTCAAGAAAAGAGCTACTACCAAAGTTTTTATAAAATAAAAATGGAAGAAGAGCTCTAGATTGAGAGGAATCACTAAGATGAATGACATCAAACAAGCACAAAACCCATCACTAAGAATGGATCAATTGAAGATTGGTTTACACCAAGACAAATAGCTTGAGGTCTTAAACCCAAAACCCTAATGGAGGCGACACTTTTCCACAATAGAATTGCTTTGCAAATGCTAGCGATCAATAGTTCTACCTAATCACAAAACACTCTGAAGAATAATGCCTTAAAAAGGTGAGAGGATTGGCTATCTAAGCTATTGATCTCTAAGCAACTTGCCATGCCTACACAAGAAGAGCCTCTCATTGAATTCCCATATTTTTCTCTTCGAATTGTCTCTTCCCCTTTCCTTTGGCATGTTTTTTGTTTGTTTCATTGCAATATAAAATCTTTGTTGACCCACAAATCAATGCCCTAGAATGGGGAGAATTGACAAGACTTTTTTGTGTTTTTGCAGATGGAATGAATCTTCCGAGTTGAGCCTTGGTGGGTGGGTAACTTGCACAACAATTTTCCTTTAAAGTCTTGTTTTTTCCCAAGTAGATTATTCTAGCTCTAACCCACATGAATCTTGGGAAACTTTTTCGTGTTGGATTTGGGGAGGCTGTTTCTATGTTTACAAAGGGGTTTCAATCAGAGTTGTCTTTGTTGGGGGTTGTGGGCTGAGCATGAAACTAAGGAAAAATAAAATGTATTGGATTTTGGATGGTGAAATGATTATTTACCTTTTTTTATTCCATTTTTCTGAGGAAACTTGTATGTATTAGTTTTTTGAAAGTTTCTGAATTAAGTTATTTTTTCAGTATTATTGTACTTTTAATTTGTTGTACAAAAAATTGTAATTAATCTCCAAAGGTGCACTGAAAAAACTGGACCCAGTTTTAGAATTGAACTTGCTTTGGATTATTTTTTATGGCCGAATATTTGGGGTTTAGGAATGTGAAAACCTGGGCTTAGAACTTTATCAGGGGGTCACAAACAAATTTAAATGATAATGGATTGGAACCATTGATTTTTTTTTGTTTTCAATTCTATGATTGTGCTCAAGTGGTGTGATCAACCGTAGGAATATTTAGCCAAACTTAAAAGTAGAAAAACCTTAAGCACCTTTCATGTTGTAGGCAGTTGTGGTGATTTTTGGCAAATTTCTAGAATTTTTAAAATTATTTTTCCAAAAAAATAAAATTAAAGAGAAATTTTGACAGAATTTTCATTTTCTAATTATTTTCAGAAAATGGTGAAGATTCAGCACAAAAAAAAAATTCCTGATTGAAACAAGAGGTTTAAATAAATTAAAAGACATATAAGTTAGTCCAACTGAGAATGGGGGTTTCCCTCAAATGCTAAAAATATCAAATTTCTAGGTAAGTTAGTTATGTTGGTTTGAAAAATCATGACTCTAGTCGCCAAGAGTATCATGATCACTAAGAAGTGGCCTTTGCGGGGTTGCTCAGTATGTGACCCACAAAAATATTTCGCACATCCAAGTTTAATTTTCTTTCTTTCTTTTTCTCTAAAGCCCACCCATAAAACTAAAATTGGGACTGCAAATAGGTACGAGATTACTAGAAGCAAACCACCTGGACCAATCATTATGATCACAAGTTTAGTTTTTTTC
>Ga0209208_10011705_pt1 | contig 11206 bp, 16 predicted proteins | sample S1TSphfallax_3_FD_187694 | JGI IMG/M metagenome (GOLD analysis project Ga0209208, IMG submission 187694) | Host-associated microbial communities from peat moss isolated from Minnesota, USA - S1T2_Fd - Sphagnum fallax MG (SPAdes) (version 2) | ecosystem: Host-associated > Plants > Peat moss >... | reverse complement strand
GACAGCTAGTCTTAGACACCCATTATCCACCGAAGTACCTGCATGTTTTCCCCATTTAAACAATTGAATGAAGCTCTTAGATTTCAAGACATAAAATATCTGAAAGAAAAATTCTGCACATACTGAAGTGGTTGCAACACAAACATCATGACATCATTCCACTATACAATGCAGCATCCCATCACATGCAGAAGCTGCAGTACTTTGGAATGTATGTCCCTTCCTTGACTTATATACATCACCCTCTGTTAAAGCCAGCTCCCTGACATTTGCCTCCAAATCACCTGTTTTCACTTGTAGACAGCAATGGGCACTGTGTGCAGCAGCAATCACCCGCAAATGATCATATGCTGGTACCTGTGACAAGCACAGAGATGTCAGGTTTTAATTGTCATATGCACCTCAAGCCCATCCATGGTTTCTAAATTGAGAAGAACAGACATTATCTCAACTTCTCATTATTGCTGTGTGGATGTGATATCAAAGTTCACTACACTTTTTCTTGTAAATGGCTCTGAGCAGTCCTACAGTTTGCAAACATACAAACTCCAACTTTTCTGCATTCTGAGTTCTCTAAGCAAGCTGTTCCTGATGTTGACCATATTTCCAACCATCTGTCACTAGTGGAAGTTGAAAAGAGTTTGTGGGATTCTTTCAGATATGTGGAAAAACCTGTTTGACAAGGTCAAAAACTCCAAGTGCATGAACAGAAGCTGCTGCTAGCTCCTCAGTTGCTTCAACACCTGCCAAGTGGCCCACTGGATTAGAAAATCTCACCCCATGTCCACAACATCTGTAACAACTGCACCTTCTGGTCAACATAAATTCTATATAGAAATAGCTCTAGTAAAACTTTTGACAGGCTTAAGCTTCGTGGGTATATATAGAAAGCCAAAGCTCTCATAAGACTAGAAATAGGAACAAAACTCACCAATTCTTGTAAGTGATTCCACCAAATGTGAAATGCTCAAACCTTCTGCACCTGCATCTTCAATTATGTCCAACACTGCCTCTAGAAACAAAGGCTTGAGATTGAAGCCTTCACTATCATTCATGTCTTCTCCTCCCTTGGACACTCGGCAAAAGTGCTGAATACAGTCCGCCAAAACTGAGGAATGACCATGTCCAACACCCATGCCTTCATCCACCACATTGACTACTGAAAGTCTGGAGATATCATCCCCCTTTACAATTCCAGATTCTAGCAGTTCAGTATTGGCTTCAGTGCTGTCAGTGTAATCAACTGAGGGAACTTCTTCAGACTCAATGCCAGATTCCAGAATGCAATCACCAATCACAGGAGCAGTGTTTGCCTGCTCAAAAATCTCGGTTAAGGTTTGTTCACTTGTTTTTGACCCCTTGGTTGAATAAGCCTGCAACAAAGAGCCCAAAGGCTTTGAAGCTTGATGCAAGCACACGTGAATGCCTGGGAAGCCCCGCTCACGCCGGAACCCAGGGGATGCATCTTGTGTTCTCTGAATCTTGGGCTTCACAAAGCCTACTTCCTGGCCCCCTTCAGGTTTCCGCTTCACTCCCACTACCACATTATAATTATCCTCACTCTCTCCCAGTCCATTGCTGGGGAGGAATGGGGCCATACTCACTTCTCCTTCGGCCATAACTGCAAGCAGATGAAGCAGCTGCCCACATAAGTTGTCTGCAGGAAGTGGCACCCAACTTTCTTCTAAAGCTGCATTATGTGTTGCAAGCCACTCAATCATGCTGATAGCCTCACTGCCTGTCCCAAATGGAAACCTTGAAGCTGATGCATTGTGGAAGAATTTTGGTGAAAGCACGAATGGTTGGTTGTCTTGACCAACAATCTGACCAAGAAGGCATACACAACTTCAGTACATTGAAGGGAAACAAAAAATGATAAATTACATGCTGATACCAAGAAGAAGAAGAAGAAGAAGGGCATCCTTAAGCTGTTCATCAGGGAAAAAGGTGGAGAACACCAGACTGACCACCAGTTCCTTATTTCGAATGAAGGTGAATGCAGCAAAAATATGAGATTCCTCGCAACGACGAAGTGCATCAACAAGTGGGCGAGGCACTTCTGCCTTCAAGGAAGAGTTCAATAAAACCAGTTTCACAAGCTCAACTGCATTGGCAACTCCCAAAGAGCCTTGTACAGTCTCTTCAGAGGTCATCCCATTTAGTGACACTGGTACATCCTTTCTCTTCCGTGGTCTCACCCGAGCAGGCCGTGTCCTGACCTGTCTAACACTCATCAATGCATGACCTACACAACCCACAAGAGTCAGTACAAATTCAACTAAAGGCCCTATGAATAAGATGTTGCTATTCATCATCAGTGAAAATGGCCATGATAAACATTCCCTGTATGTTGCTCCATCACTGCAAAAGCACTGCTGGACCAAACTTTAAGCAAGATGATCTGGGCATGAGTGGCACCTGCACTAATGCATGAGAGAGCACCACGTCTGGCTGTCAAGGTGTCATCTGAAGAAGTAGCATGCAGTACACCTGCATCTACACTGGAAGTAGAAGTGTTTTCCACAGTGAGGAATGGAGAGAGAGAGGAGGAAGATGGGAAAGACAGCATCAGGAAATCCTCCGGACTTGTTCCAGCAATCTTATTTAACAAGACCATCTCCCCATTTTTCCCTGAGAAATCCGTGTCCATCATCTGTCCATCTGGCCCCAAGGAGGGAACTGGTCGAATGCCAGCCGCACGCTTACCACTGCAAGCCTTCGCCACCCTCCGGAGGCGCATGACCTCATTCACAGCTACCCCTATTGATGGCTCCTCGAATGAATCCCATGCAAAGTCTTGTTCCACTTCCAAACCATGCTGACAAGTTGACAATTGTTCTCTGTCACCCCAACTTGAGATGATATCACCTCCAATAGCAGAAATAGTTGGCTGTGATGGGTTGGAGATGACATCTATTCGAGGATCCCAACTTTGCTGTGCATCTTTGCTCTGAATATGTTTCATGTAGCGGGCTGCTAACAAGGAACAAAGATTCATCAGTGCTTTCCGAACAGAGAGGTCTGACTTCAATTGAGCAATTCGTCGTCGACAGGCAGCAGGAGGCGCAGGAAGCAGAGGCATCGTGACCCAGTCCACTCGGTGAATTCGTGCACCCAACATTGCCCGCTGCCGAGCATAACAACATACCAGAATTCTGCATCACCAGTGAAAAACACTTGGACTGCTCAGAATGTATCTTAATTTGCATAGATTTGCAGCAGACACCTATGGTCATTGTGAACCAGAAACAGTAACATCTGACTACAGTTTAGAAATAATGACTGGTTAGCACAGATGCTGTTCATGGTGCAAGAGGAAGGTTGTCCATAGAACTGATATCATGAACTTTGAGCAACAGTCAGTATACCTGTCTAGGTCTTCTGACCAAGGGAACCTCCTAGAGCAGGGGGTGCCTTAATTTGCATGGATTTGCAGCAGGAATCTATGGTCATTGTGAACCAGAAACAGTAATAACTGAAACCAAGTTGGAAATAGGACTAGTTTGCAAAGAGATGCCATTAACAGCCCAAGGAGAATGGTTGTCCTTAGAACTGGTGTCTTGGGTTTTAAGCAATGGTCAGCATACCTGTCTAGGTCTTCTGACCAAGGGAACCTCCTGGAGCGGGCTGGTTTCAGCTTGGTGACAACATTGACATAGTTGATGGGATTATCCTCAAGCACCTCCCTGCCATCATCATCGTCTTCATCACCAGTTCCTTCAGCAAACCCTTGGTTATCATTGTCCACACCTCCAGTGACCAAAAGCTCCCTTGGACCTGAAAGATTTGTAACACCAGTCAGGTATGAACTAAGAACGGAGATAGATGAGACCCATCAATTGCTCAGAGAACCACTCAGAAGTAAATATAATGGGAACCCTTCAATCCCAAGGTCACCACTAGGAAACAAATCTAATTATGAAGTGAGGGACTGACCTGAAGATATAATTGGTTGAAATGTAGCTGACCCTATCTCAGATTGTTGCTGCCTTTTGTAGGCCCTCACATGAGGCACTTCTGAAGTAGCACCAGACAGTAAAATTGGGTTCTTGAAACTATTGCTGGGATGAGGTTTGATGCGGTGACCTCCAGTATTCATTGCCTCGGTGTCCCCCATCCCTGACTCAACTGTACTTTCCTTTTGCAGTGCCTGTAAACGGGCTCTTTTGTTCTTCTCATATGAAAACCTGAGTACCTGCAAATTGGAGGATCAGTTGCCTCTCATCCTCATTCATTTTTATGGTTACCATAGTGAAAAACATTTATCTGTTCCTTATTCTTCTCTATGAATACAATAGGCTTTTGTTATCAGGATTTGGGGTTTTGATGCCATGGTGATTGGTAAATCACCAATGAGGATCAGCCACGAATGAAACCTGTTCTAGAGAAAGGTTGAGGTTCTTGGCTATGGCAGCACACTCTGTTGCAGTGATCCTGCGGTCAATGCCACCTGCCTCGACCCGCTTCATCAGTTCTATGCGTTGGTCCAAGCTCATTACACGCAATGAAGTCCATGATCGCAAGCCAAAGAGCTTCACCCACAACACCATTTCCACATCAGCATTGAGAGAATCATTGACTCTGGAGAAAGTGCAGCTAAACATCAGAAGACCCTGGTGATTAGTGGATGTGTTCTCACATTGCAATGCAAATTGCTAGATGCTGAAGACTGTAAAGTCCTCTCTGAAGTCATTTCTTTAACAGACTTAGGCTTTACTGTGGGCCCTTTAGAGAGGTCCTCACTCTAAGTCGCATTCAGTGCAAAACATGTGTCAGCCATGTCACAAAAGACACATCCAATTAGCAATATTTGCCAAAATTGTTTGTATCGATTTCTCAGGCAACTATCCCATGTGTTGAACATGCCATGGAGGAAAGCACAGATTATTCTGTTCCTTATTGTTTTGTGGATATGATACAATGTCTGATATTGATCAGTAGCAAAGCAGCACACCCCCAAGTGCCATTTACCACAGATCCCACAAAATCAAACCACAATTCAGACAATTTGTTTCTCAGGAAATTACCTCAGGTACATTGGAGCCAGGGAAAGCACGTCGTGCAATGGTTGGTGTGGCCCCTGAAAAGAAGTATTCAAGAGTCTGCCAGTAAGCATCCAGGCTGTCCTTGGATGTTAAAGTAAACTCATGTCGTGCTCGTGGGGTTAAATCAAACGAGTCTAGGCTGAGAGATGAGAGGGGCTGTGGGGCAGGTTCTTCCAAATACGGTTGGCTTTCCATGGCATATGTGAGGGATGCCTCAGGAGTAGAGCCAGAGTATTTGCTCATTTCTTGATTCAACTGCGCCAGGAATTTGATGCTTCCCATAACAAGCCGAATGAGCTTCAAGAACAGTTTTCAACAGTCAGCACATGCAGGCTAAGAAGAAAGAAAGCATTACGAGGAATGAAGAGAGGGTTACAATATTTACCTTCAGCCGCCGGAGGACATCAATGAGCCATGAGAGGCGGCCACTAGCATTGGTACTGGTGAGGCAACCAATTTCTTCTTCGGAACAATCACACAGGCGCAGCCCCTGTCGACAATATGAACCCAGGTTCTCTATCTTCCTTGTTGAACCTATCACTTGCAGAAAAAGCTCCAATGGCATCGCCTACACACAGAAGAAGTTCCATTGCTCTGATGTAATCAAACCTACAGACAGCACACTGTTGGCATCTTAAAGAAGCACCTAAGCTTCGGACTCTTAAACATCGGGTGTTCCAGTGTAAGTTTAACTTCTTTTGATCATCCCACATAGACCAGAAGCAAAAAGAAAAGCACGTGCATTTGATATAGCAAACAGCCATACATTGAGTAATAGAACATACTTTTAGTGCAGCTGACAGCACAAAGACCTTACAACTGCTTGCATTGATATTTAGATCATCATGACCTCCATTGGGAGCTGCAGAGTGCTCAGAATTGCCACCATCCAAAATGTCACTGATGTATGACCAGAGAAAGTAATGAAGCATCCGCACCCGCACCATCTTTGCAGGAATGAAGCCATTTTCCTGCAATGAGCAAGCCTTCTCGGCTTCCATTTCAACTGTGGACCCAGATCCCCTTGTCATACCCCGAGATGAACTCATTCGTGTCACTCCAGACAATACTGGCACCACATCAGATTTCACTTTTATGGAACCTTGCCCCCGAATGTTCATCTCAAAGTTACGAATGCGGTCATGAAGTGCAGTGAGGAGCTCTGGCACAATCTCAACTGAAGGGAGGAGGACAACCTCACTAACACGGCTTCGTCCACAATTGGTCAGGCCTGGCATGCTGAGCAGGATGCATTTGCATCGCCCCTCACGCTGCAGTTTCTGTAGCACTCGTGTCAGTGTCTTGCGGTCCATCATTGTGCCCCTACGCTCTTTCTCTGCATCCTCAAGCCATCTATGCAGCTCCACCCGTGGTACAAACTTCTCTTCCTGCCTCCCCGACAAACCATCTCAGAAACCAAGTTCTCTCCATTGTGAGTAAGGCAAACAGCAACTTAAAAGAGAAACCTGCGATGAAAGGCATCAGAAAACTCCATGTTTTACTTAAAAGTTGACAGGCACCTGAAGCCTTTGCAAGATTCGAAGCTCACGTTGTGCACCCGTAGTAGTCTGGGGGGTGCAAGGATACTGTTGCCCAGACCTGAACATTGATACAGGAGGGAAGGAGCTTTGCACTGTCAATGGGAGAGGTTCTGATAGCATCCTGGCTGGTGATATTTCCATTGCCACAACACTCCTTCCCTTGTGCACCTCTGCATGTGGTGTGTCAACCACAACCAGAGCACGTGATTCATCCAACTGCCTTCCATTGGATTCCTCTTCCTCTTCAAACTGCCTTTCCATCGATCCGGCCCTGCCAGTTGCTTTTGTTGCATCCACCTCCACCTTCCGTTTTTCACTCACTCTCCTTCTTTGTCTTGACTTTCCCCCATGTTCTCGACCCACATTTGGTAAGGAAGACAGAGGAAGAAGCTTGTCTGTGAACAGGAGCAGAGGAAACATCAATGAGTTTACACAAGGCACAAAAGCACAATGTGATCTCCACAAAAAACAAAAATCAAACATGTTCTGAGCTAACACAGCACACAGTGAAGAAGGCTTCGTCAATCCATACCAGGCGGAACAACACTTGGAGGTGCATAAAATTCTGGATTTGCAGGTACATGAGGAGCACCATGAGTGGCATTAGAAATTGTACGCAGTCGATACATCATAGACCTCTTGTGATTTACTGCCTCTGAGACAATGGATTGCATTGCCAACATGTTTGTCACCCGGTAATAGTTCCGCTTGTTGTTGAGTCCCATCTTCTTCCATATCTGGAAGAGGGTCATGATGATAAGTACTTCAGAGACACTGGATTTTAATGAAGCTAACTTGAAGATAGACATTCTGTGTCATTTAACAAAAGCATGCAGCAAAGAACTTGGGAGGATGGTACTTACGTCGGTCATATACAATCCTTCAGGTCCAGCACTGTCAATAAGGTCATAGATCTGACGGTCAAGAGGAACTTCAACCACCTGCTCTGTTACTTGACCCCGCCTTGCACCCCAAATTGAGTTTTCAGATTCCGTTCCATCATTCCCAACACCAAAGGTCTTGGCATCAAATGACTTCAGCAAGCGTATACATGATGCTATCTGCATCAACAAGATTTCCACATCAAGCCTTCAAGTTGGGAGAACTCAAACTCTTTAGCGAGACTCTCAACTTCCTACTTTGGGTGTAATAAAGCTATAGATACAGTTAAAGAATCAGAAGACATCAATTGAACCAAACAGATTACTTAAATGAAAAAATGTCAGATCAATGCCCTGTATAAACATCACCCTGCTCTCAACCATGAGCAGCTGTAGCGGTATAGTGCTTCTGCTAAACAGGACATTCATCCAGAATAAAACATAGGTTGCAATAAACTGGACAACTCAGTGCACAGACCATATATATAAGTACAACTGATCCATTGTTAACAGTTGGGCAAAAGTTTTATAACAAAGCACAACTACTCAAATAGAAAGATTTGAAATTCTTACCTTGCTCTCAGCAATCTTGGCGCTAAAAACCTCCACATAGCCTGCATCTTGCAGACGCTTCATGAGCTGTTCCATGAACAAGACATATCATCAATGACTTGTGCGTTTATGCTGATCCACATCTGATACCATACCTTGTCAAGGTGATCGAATGATTACAGAACTGAACAGGCAAAGAATGATATACTAAGAACGATCCTACAGATATATTTCAAACAGGTGAAAGTTCACATACCCTGCGCCAATGGCGGTGACCATGAGCAAATCGATAGCCTAAATCTAATTTCAGGTCTGACACAACCAGCACCTTCAAACATTACACACCCAAAACATTAACATGTCAGTCCACTAAGTCAATCCACCTTCAATCCAGTGCAATCCACATTAGCAGCAAGCAACTAACATGCTAAATCCAGTTCCAGAATAGGCTAACCTAATTTTCTAGACACGACATGAGAAGAGCAGGCTTGTAGGGCATGTAGGAAGAGGTAAAGAAATGAATCCACAAACTTTGCTGTGAAAGCAGACTAGTCTATCCAATGGACTAAACTCTCAAAGAACTCCAGTCAGAAAAAGATCACGATGAAGAAGAACAACAGCAAGAGAGAAACCAGAATCATAAGCTCTCTAGATGAGCTTCTTTTAGCATAAAGCACATACTGGACAAATGTGTCAAGCTTTGACTAATATCATACCTTCCCATCTGCAACCTCTAGTCGCTCACATACTCGAGCCATTGCCGGGAAATCATCGTTGATATATAATCCATCACCTTTGCTACTATTTTCTTGTGCACAAGACGTATCTCCAGAGATAGAAGGAGGCATATCAGATACATTGCAGTTTGATGATCTTATCTCAAAGCGCTGATGAGATCCTAAAGCTTGCTCCTTCATGTAGCGTGTAAGATGAACTAGATTTGTGGTTACAATAGGAACATTATTGTTGGGCTGCAGCAATGCATTCTCTGTCAAGGATGATTGAGTGCGTACAATGGTGGCCTGCCGCATAACTAATCCCCGTGCCTCCAAACTTTTCAGAACATAAAACATTTTGTTGCCCCCAATTTTAAAATCCTTTGCAAGCTGACTCTGTGTTATACCATGACTCCTGTGTGCAAGAGGCCAACATCTGATTCAGGAGGAGTAGAACTGCAAAGACCATACTGTGTAACCTATCAGCAAGATAACAAAGAATATATTTGATAGGAAGAACTCAGGGGGACAAAAACACTAAGTCTATCATCTTTCAAGCTCTAGCATTCCTTGATCTACAAAATGACTAGACTTCTTCAATTGCAACCTCTAGGTTGAAAACCCTAAATGAACACTTCCTCAACACAAGTGCAAGAGTTGCAGAAACCTCAAGGTGCAATCTTAGCTCTCTTTAACCCATCAGTTCCAAGGGATCTCATTGGCTTACACATGAGCTCAACCCCAAGGTAATTCAAAAGTTGGACTTGGTGAGGATCCATCAATTTTGTGCCATATTTTGCCTCTGCTCCTAATGGCATAATATGCACGAGATCATTTCCATCATGGACATACACCTAAAAAGGAGAGAGATAATGCTCAGGTTACAAGAATTAGGGTTTCAGAGGGGTAAACCTCGCCCTTGCAAGGCGTTCCAGAATGTCACGTTGGTCTTTGGAAAGATGTGCATCACAAAATTTCAAATCGTAGATGCCCAGACAGCAGTCACGTAATCCTTCAGGGGCAATCATGCACACTCCTAGTGTTTCTGCCTCTTCCACACTCTGAATTGAAGGACTGGAACACTCCAAGAGCTCCGTTTGTGCAGATTCATCCTGAAGAAGAAGGAGCAGCAAGCCTGGAACCTTGAGGAGCTGCTGCCACAACATTTGTTTAGTTCGTGCAGTCAACTGCATCTTGGACAACGATGACGACGATGACGACGACGACGCAGTCCCCCCGGCAGCAGCAGCAGCAGCAGCTTGTAACCCTGCCCATAGCTTCGGCAGCGAACACCCTAACCAATTTTTTCCATATCATCATCATCATCGCAAAATAATTTCAGGCCCTCAAAAACCTTGGAAAGAGGAATGCAAATACGAACCTTCCAAACAAAGCTTCCAAAACTGTTCCACGGCATTGCTCCCTCCAAAGCTACGACCAATTTTCCAGTTCTGCTGCAAAATCAATGAGGCGGTTTTGAAATTCTTTGGCAACTCACCTTGTATGCCTTCCACCGCCACTTCCTGCAACGCCGCCGACAGCAACGCATCCATGGATCGTTTGCTTCCTCTTTCCCTCGCGGATTAAAGGTCGCGCTCGCTCCCCCTTCCGCCAGCTTCCGCCATCGCCTCCTCGCGCTGCCTTCTCTGCCCCGTGAATTGTTTTGCCTTTTGCCTACCAAGGAAAAAAAAAAAAAAGGGATATTATTGCGTTTAAATTCATTATAGAGTATATTAGTACCTTAATTAAGGGATTTTGGGCCCCTACTAGGTAATAAATAAATAATAGGTCTATTTATTTTTATATGAGGATTATATTGAAACATGATAATTTTGGCTTGTGTTGAAACTTGAGATTAGTTATAATAGAGTTATAATATATCATGAAATAATTTGATTTCTTTTAAAGGATTTTTTGAAGATTTATATTTTTGCATGGTCAAATATTTGAATTTTCATAATGAAATCAAGCATTCCTATTGGTCAAGAGTTTTAAATTAGTCTCAAAGCTTTTAAACAAGGGTCTAAAATCAAAACAAATCAAATTATGATTTAGCTTATATGGCATCATTTTGAAGGGAAAACCAGATTAAAAAAAAAAAAAAAAAAAGAAGAAGAGAAAAGATCACATATTAACCTAATCCTCTCACATGTCCATCACACATTTTCAATATTGGACTCTTGAATTAGACCCTAAGCTTTTAGACACACTCATTGCACCTTAGAAGAAAGAAAAGCCTAATTTTTAATATGAAAAAGGGTTGAAAAGGGTTTTCATTGTAGTTGTGGCGCTTACATGATTAAATTTATAGGTTGAACTTTATACCTTGGATGCATGGTTCATTAAAAGATTAACCAACAAATTACCTATTATTACAACAAATTCCCATTTCTTTTTTCTTGCCATTGCTTGACTAGATCCCATCCATATGTCAAACTTTTCTTCATTGAGCAATAACTACATGGCCAACA
>Ga0209208_10011704_pt1 | contig 11206 bp, 10 predicted proteins | sample S1TSphfallax_3_FD_187694 | JGI IMG/M metagenome (GOLD analysis project Ga0209208, IMG submission 187694) | Host-associated microbial communities from peat moss isolated from Minnesota, USA - S1T2_Fd - Sphagnum fallax MG (SPAdes) (version 2) | ecosystem: Host-associated > Plants > Peat moss >... | reverse complement strand
TTTTTATCACCATTTATAATTCATTCATTCATTTTTTTTAAATGGAAATTTTAAATTTCATTTCTCAATATTTAAACATAATTCTATTACAAAAAAATCTTTAAAATTTTGATAAACCATGTTTAAAATTCTAAAAATAAGTATAAAATATTGATAATTTTTCATAATAAATTTAATATTATTATAAATTATAAATTTAATCCATTTTTTAAAACATGTTTTTTTTTTCATACACCAATAAAAAAAATGGGGAAAAAGTTAAAGATTATTTTTGGGGTTCTCTTGGTGAGGCATCATGAATTTATAATTGTTCTTGATGCCTAAAACAAACTAGGGGAAAAATATGCATTCTAATTTACATAAATGTAAAATAATTTAATATATGAAATATATATAATTTAAAGGCCTACATGTATCTTAGACTTTGCACGCATGAACATTTTGACTTAATCAGTAACCCATTTAAATATAAATGTGAGATTTCCTAAATATTTTTACATCAATTTCCAGAAATTGTGGTGAGTTCAAAATGCAACTCATGAGTAGTGGATTTAACAACATTCAAAGTGAATGATTCAACTCATGTGCAAATTGTAATACTTCAAAAGATGCAAAAAAATTCATTTAACTCATTCAATTATAAAGGAAACATTAAGTTGTTATATGTGTTTCCAAATATACTAATAAGTGCAATATGCAATGTTTGAATAATGGTTTCAATAAACTCAAAGTGGATGATTCAACTGATGTAAAAATGTTGATAATTCAAAAATGTGAACAAAATCACTAAACTATTAAAATATAATTCTAAAATATTGTGTTGCATGTGTTTTCATATATATCATAATAAATGAAAAATGTAATATGTGAATAATGGTTTTAATATATTAAAAGTGAATGGTTCAACTCTAATAATTGAAGAGATGTGAAAAAAATCACTAATTCATTCCAATATAAATGTGGGGTTTAAAATTGTTGCATGTATTTTAATAGATTATGGTTAGTGTAAAATGCAACTTTTAAGTAATGGTTTCAACATGTTAAAAGTTGATAATTCACATCATGTACCATGTTGACAATTAAAGAAATGTCAAAAAACTCACTAATAATGCATTGTGTAAATAAAATTAAAGGCTACTTCAATTTCCATGTCAACAATTTGAAATTATTAAATAATTAAATAAAGTTTAAAATATACTCATAAATGAACAACATAATGAACGTAACAACTATGAATAATATTGATCATTAATTAGTGTAATAAGCCATTTTCAAATTTAAAATGGCCAAATGTAGTTGAAATGTAGTCAAATTAGACAATGGTCACAATGTGTGGGGGTTGAAAAAGACAATATTTTTTCTTGTTATAGGTTATTATCATCTAATCAAGGTTAACCCTAATCCAATTTAAGTTATTGTAGGTTAACCTTGGTTAAACTTAATTAAATTTAGGTTAAAACATGGGCTAACCTAACTTAACCAAAGACAAAATCTAAACAAACTAAAAGGTTCAATTTAGGTTAAAATACGTTAAAACCAAACTAAACCTATGTTAATTAAGGTTTTAATTAAATTAAACCTAAACAAACCAATGTTATTTAAGTTAAGTAAAAGGTTAATTAAACCAACTAACCAAGGATTGCCCAAATTAATTAAGTTTAAATTTAGGTTAAATTTAAATTAATCAATGTCAAACCTAAGTTCACTTTAGCTAAACCTAGGTTAAACTTAGGTTAATTTTGGCCAAACCTAAACCAAACCTAAACCAACTCGGGTTAAACCAAGGTTAAGTTCTTAAGTTAAATGGATGCTAACTTTGGTTAAACCTAAATTATTAAAGTTGATTTTTTGAAAAGTTAAGAAATAAGCTGAACTTTTGTATTAATTTTAATTGGTTGCTAAACTTTGTACCTATATAGACCCCTATATTTAATTATAATATAATTTTTTACTATACAATCTCTTGGGGAATGTGTAATGTGTACATGGAATTTGATTATTGAATAGGGTATGAAGGTTTTTGAATTTGAAAACAAATGTACTAGAATTGGAATTGAAGGGTTTATAATTGAAAGAACTAGGATCAAACCCCACCTATGCAAACTTATCCTTGGGTGGTACCATTAAGAACATCACACCCCAAATCTCTGAAACCCATCCAATTTTAGGACAATATAGGAATCACATAAAGAAAACTTTTCATTCCAATTTTTTTATCAAAAAGTTATCCAAGTCATGTAGAATCCAAAACTTTAATTAAAAGTACAAAAAAAAATGTTTGGATGTGGAAAATGAATGCATAAAGAAAATGTTTTAAGAATGTCACACAAGGGATTTTTATTTTTTTTAACAATAACACAATTTAAGGAATCTACATTTTGGGATTTTTTTTGCATGTTAATTTTTAATAATGTTTCAAATGCCAACCTACTTGATGTCTTTTTATAGATGATTGATTGAATCAATTTTCATTTAGTTATGAATTTTTGAAATCACGATCATGAAGTCCTAATTAAATGGCCATTGATGTGAAGAACACAAATGATAATTATTTTCACCTTTTGTTATTTTATTGACTAGTTTGGATCATTCCCTTATAAACAAAAAAAAAATCTAATGTGTAAGTGTAAGGACATTTAAAAGAAAAAAAAACCAAGAATTGGATTAAGAATGGGTCAAGATGGTTCAAGAATCAAAATGTTAATGCATATTATAGGTTTTTGGGTGTTCATTATTTTTTATGAGTGTGTGCATAGGTGGGGAAAACATAAGTGCCTTGTCCAATCAAATAAACCAATGTATAAGTAGACAAAATTTTATTTCTTAAATTGGGTCTAACTTTTTTGTGATTTTGGCAAGGATGTTCCTAATGGTACCACCCAAGGACAAGTTTGTTGACCTAAAACAATTCCAAAAAGAAATTATAATGTCAAAACTAGGACCATAGGTTTTATGCAAAAGGAAAAACCACACAACATTGGTACATTCTTCATATTTTCTTTTTCATCCTTGCAATTATACATTATTTGTTTAATCAATCATATGGCCTTTAAATTTTGTGGAAAATGGGATACCATGGGTGTCAATGTTTGGTAAATATCAACATGTGTACATTGAAACTTAACACAAGGTTACTTTAGATACATGTTTCATTGAAAATCATTGCTTAAAGTTTTCACCCTTGTCAATTGCACAAAGCCTCCACACATCATATTGTTTAATCCATTAGCTTCTAAATCAATCTAAAGGTGAAAGGTGAACTAAAAAAATGAAAGGAAAAAAAAAAGAAAAAAAGGGAAATGCAAAAAAAATTAAGAAATGTGACAAATGAATGTTATGTATTGAAATGGACAAAAAATGATTGAGTATTCATTAATGCCAAAATATTAAATGTTTTCATAATGTAAGTGGGAATCTTGTAAGACATTACATTATATGCCAAACTGAATTTTAATAAATAAGCACATTATTGAACACCCGACTTGAATCCAATCAAGTGTTATAAAATGTATATTGCAAGTGGAATGACCATAATTTTCAATTTGTGTATAACAAAATTATAATAATTCAAAGTTTGGAAATTCAAGTTTTTACTCAAATGACTAGGTTGAATAACATGAATGTGACAAAAGGTTATAAAGTTCATAATTAATGTAGATAATTCATCAATCTATAACCTTTCTTTTGACAATCTTTTCATAATTTTAAATCTCATAGAATGTAGAAAAGTCAAATGGAGTTGTATGACATAGCAATATTTTAAAGCATTTCCCTTTACAAACTTACTAAATATTTGATTTGTTACCATTGAAATGATTCAAATTGGATGTAGACATGTAATTTTTGCAACCATTAAAATGAGCTGGTTAAGTCTTGTTTAAAATTATTTCTCTTTAATTTGTTTGATTTTTAAAAACATATAATTTTATTGTCAAATATTTATTATCAAATAGTTTATTTTATGTCGATATGGTTTTAGTTTTTTGTGCTTAATAGGTCATTTTAAATAAATATTTTTGAGTTTCATTTTTTGTGTGGGTGTTTTATTTGTGTGGCTTTGTATTTTGATAGTGTTGGGTGTCAATTTGGTAGTACATGACACTTTCAAATATCTAATTTGTTGCAATATAAATGCTTAAATGAATGATGTACAAACTTGAAATAAATTCAACAATATACAATTGGGTGCTTGGGATGATTTTGGTTATCAACTTATCATATCATTTTATAACTTACCTACATTTTTTAACCACAAATAAACTTTAAGATGCTAGCAATTTACAACCTTGTGTGTATGTGATTTAATGATCATAATGTTATGTTATATGAATAAAACTCACACCTTTCAATAAGATTGATTTTTGAGTGTAAGCACATTAATAAAGTCCTAAAAAATGTAACCAATGTTTCATTTTTCATGTTTTAGTGTCAAAAAAATGTATTAATGTTGCAAGTCACTTAAAAAAACTCATGACAATATTTTAAATATATTATGGAAACATGTGGTATGTTTTGGAATGAATTTAATGAGGATAAAATATTTAATTTAACATTCATTGAACACTACAAGGACTTTTATTTTGGGGAGATCCTTTAAACATGACATATTTTAAAGGAGGTTCTCTAAACATATATTTACATAACAATACATTTCAACATCTTTTTGGGTACAATGTAAAATTTTCAACTTTCAAACAAAATATTCTTAAGATATTTTAAGAATATTCCAAGATAAGTAGTCACTTTAGGAGGCAACCTTTACTCCTATTAACATGTTTAAACTTGATATGCCTTGTATTGTTCTAAAAGGAGGTAAACTCATAATGTTTGTTGATAAAACACTAAAAATCCTTTAGCATAGGACGATGAATCTAAATATTTGATACGAGTTATATCAAAGGCATATTTTTATTCCTTGTCTCCATTTCAAAAGCCTTTTGGCCACAAAAATACTTCTTCCTTTTTTGAATTTTATGTGTTTTATTAAATGTGCTAACCATAACAAGTCACAAACAAAGCAAAGTGTCTATTTTGTAAATTGTGGGAATATGTTTGTTGATTACACAAAATAATTCCTCAACAATACAATTTTGAATTTGTGTTTTGTTTTGATGGACAAGCCACATTAATAAATGTATCATGAAATATAACATAGATGATACCCAAAAGGATAGTTGCCAAGTGGGGACATGGAGGCACCAATGGACATAATGGGGAAGAATGAAAGGTTTGTGTCCCTTCAATCAATTTCCAATCATGTTTTTTTTCTCATATCTAAATGCATACATGGAGGTAAGTCTTTTGTTTTTTAGGTTGGCATTTCTTTAGTTAGCTTTAGCCAAAATAAATTCGTAGAGTGTTGACTAAATAATGATTTTGAAACAAGAATGAATTCATCACAAAGAAGACAAAATGCATAAGTTTGAGGAAACAAGCTGGTCAACAATAAAACTGGAGTCATAATAAAAGATTGGCAAGGTGTTTTGATGGGAAGGAATTCTCAAAGATTACATAAATATTTTGGACTCTTTAATCGCTTGACCTTGAATCCCTTCCAGCAAAAATCAAAACCCACTGGTTGGTTCCCATTTTTCAAAGGCACATTGAAACCCAACTACTACTTTGGTCGCAAACTCAAAGTTAAGATTTTGCGAGAAAAAAAAAAACCCATAGTAGATCCTCCCAAAGGTGAACATGATACATAGCAAGGTGAATTGCACACCCACATTTCAAGACAATGTTGCAAAGTCATGAAATGTTGTTTAGATGATCAATTCATGGAATATTCTTGGGATTCAACATTAAGAGGAAAAAAATGACCCTTCTTTAAAAGTTTACTTTAGATAATATTTGTTAGACATGATCAAAATTTCAAATTTTAATTCATGTATTTATAACAAAAGATTTAAAAACCCATTCACTCCACTTCCACAAAATTTTTGAACCTTGAACATCCAACTTTCATATTGGGACATGTTCATGTTTATAATTTGTAATCAATTTTGCATGCACAATTTGCTATGGATGGTGTTCAAATTGTGTCATCAATGAATTATTCTTTCCTATGTTCAAATTACCTTTCAAAGACACAACATGTTTTATTGGATTTGGTCACAATGGAAAAACTAGTTGTCGCAAACATAGTTGTGTAAACTTACGGTGCATTCCCATACTTAACATTGGTTTCCATTCTTGAAATTTTGTTCATTGGTTTTAGATCTATGCATAATCTTTTCCTTCCCAAAAGGAAAAAAAATCAATGTTCTTAAGGGGCCTCATGAATCCTATAAGTATTGCAACTTACAAACTTGAGCTAATGAAGAAAAATCTCTTTCTTTTGGGGCAAGTGGATTTTTCTTACCATCCTATGGTTTAGGCTATTTGATGTTGTTCATTCAAAGAAGGCCATGTTATGTTATTGTATTTCCTAATAGTAATTTTCCTTAGTTCCCATTTTACTATTGAAATCTATATGCCATCCCCAGGGACCTAGTTATATTAATTTGATAATTGAGATTACACATGATGTAATAGGCAACAAAAAAATGAGATGGATATATACACAATATTTGTATTGGGGGTTTTTTTTTGGAATTTTTTAAAAATCTTTGTGAATTTCTATCTTGCCCAAATTTTTGGGTAATTTGGCATGAAAATTTCGAATGTGCCTATTGTGATATGCAAGATTTTTGAAAACTTTCATATGGGGATATTTATTTTGGTTTTGTGTGTTGCATGTGGTGATGGTTCCTCCCCCATATTGAGCTTTCATCATTCATTGTAACCTAGGTCTAAGGTATAATCAATTAACTGGCCACAATTGGATTGTAAGTGAGACAAGGATCTATAATTATTTGTAATTGGTTTTTTTCATTTGCACCAAATGTTGAGTTCAAGTTCCAAGTTCATGCAATTGAATTGAAATACATGTGAAAACAATGAATAGTTGCATAATGATGAAGAAGATCATTTTTTTTAATGATTAACATATTATGCTAATGTTGTAGGGCTTTATGGTTAAAGATTTAACATATTTCTTTCTACTTGCTTTATAGAAAACAAAATTGTAGGCCATGAAACATGAGATCCAATTCAACAATTAACATATGGTGATAGGTTACATAAATATTTCTTCTATAGAAAGCAAAATTGTAAGCCATGAACATGATATCCAATTGAATAGCTAATTAATGGTGGTAGGTTGCACAAATACACATTGCATTGATTCTTTTGTCCTCATTCAGATGAGAATGGTAATAACTCCTCTAGCTATGGCATCATACTTTTTATTTACAGCTAGTTGCAACACCTCACATAATACATTAAACGTAGGAGAAGGGGAACTTTCTTAACCCTTTCATCTTTTTTGGTGTTTCACATTTAGGCAATTATTACCCTTGTGCCTAACACTAAAAAAAATAAAAGTGTTGAAAGGGCTTCTAGTTAAAACACTAGTTCTTTTTGCCTTTTAGATTTATGTTTTTCATTTTTTTTAGTCTACCTATTCCCCTTTCACCAATATCAATCATTTTTTTCATTTTTTTATAGTTGTCATTCGCTACCACATTGGCACCTACAACTATCATTGTCTCCACAACATAACTAAATAACATAAAATCACCCTCAATAATGAACTATTGCTTTTGCTTGTGTGTGCAAAAAAATGACCATGATGAAGACCTTGATGGGGAAGAAGGCCCCTTGCCTGGCCTTGGTGCCAATAAACAAGAACTACCAATGTGGTGGCTATTCCCCCTCCTTTGTCTTTTACTACAACTATGGTTGTTGTTTCAACAACAAAGTGTCAACAACAATGGGGGTAGTTGCCCCTACCTTGGTGTTTTTTTTCCTTTTGTTTATAGTTGGAAGCCCATTGAGAGTTCCAAGTTTTGGTGATGTTGGTGATGGCCACAATGGCTTCTTGTTGATGTGCTTCACGAATGGTGGTACCAATGATGAGAAGGAAAAAGGGAAAAAAAAGAAGAAAGAAAGGGGAAGGGAACCTTCTATGGTGGTGGTAATGGTTGAGCCCATTTCCTTACTCTTCCTTTTGATTTGTGTTTCTTTTTCACACTTTGGGTATCGATGCTTAATTAGGGTTCAAATCCATAAAAATTGATACATAAAAATCAAGTTCAAAAACACCAAAATCATTAAGTGAATTTCTTTGGGTAGATTGAGAAAGCCCCTTTCTCCCCCCCCAAATTGTAACTTCTTATTGAATTACAATTCAACAAAGAAAATAAACAAGATTACACAAACAAAGCATAAAATTCCGAACTCCTAAACAAATTGTCATAACTAAATCCTTTGCAAAATACACACAAAAACAATGTTAACAAAATAAAGCTAGTTGTAACATTAAAAAAAAAATCAAAATTTGATGATTCAAAAGACAATTCATTTACAAAACATGTAGGGGTTGAAGCCCAAAAACACACAATCAAATCCATAAAATAATGTGCACGGACAAAGCTTGCATAAACTTGAACCCCAATTACATTTGAACCACTTCCAAGTTAACAAACAATTAATTACATTAACCCAACTTAGCACTAACCTAATTAAGACTTAATTGGACAACTAAACTAACATTCTTCGCATAGCTTTAAAAGCTCTATTATCTTCTTTCTAACAAGTTGCACAACATGTGATGATGAAGTTGTTAAAATAAAATATAAAAAATATAAAAAATGTGGAAAACAAAAAGTTTGGAAGGATGGTCTACAAACTTGTAAAAGCCCTTGAAGTATTTTACTTGACAATGGTTGTCAAATAACAAAGGGAAAAAAAAATCAGGGCTTTATAGTCTGGGGTGGTCAACTATGTCATTTTGTTGACTACATATTATATGATATAAATCTTCTAGTGATGATCTACACTAATTCTTAATAGTGATCAAAATATCTCTTAAACATGTTTTGAAAAAAAAAAGTGTTGAATTTGCCACCCCAGACCTAAATGTCATGCAATTGTCTTGCCATGGTCCATTATGTTGGATATGGTGTCATGTGAGCTTGTTATGGCCCATTATGTTGGGTTTACACTAGGCAAGCACGTTGTGACCAATTATGGTGGGTAATGTGCCATGCAAGTTCTTTATGGTCCATTATGTTGGGTAAGTGCTATGTGGATCTATATATTGTGTTGGGTAAGGCATCAGGTGAGCCTATTAATGGCCATTATGTTGGGTAATGCACCAAGTGAGCTCATTATGGATGTTGGGTGCATCCCATAGCTTGCATTATGAATGGTCTCATCTCCTACCTTATCCAACATAATGGGGCAGGGGCTTGACCATTCCAGAGTTGCAATTCAGACAAGCCAATTTTCCCAACTCCTTTGTCCAGAGTTCTTCCTCCTCCTTCACCACAACACAGCTGCTCTGCAAGTCCTCAAATCTGTTGAATCAAACAGCAGCCCAAATGGAGAGTGAAGAAAAAAAGCTTGCAAAATAGAACAAACATGTCATACAGATTTGCATATGCTTTTAGAGCACAAACTCAAAAAAAAATTCCATTAAAAAAAAAGACATTTGTTAAACATTTTTCTCAAATCCAGAAAGAAAATCATTCGAGATTTGCAAAGTGCGTCATCCAAACAGAGCAAGCACAGTACTTCAACACGAGCAAACCATTGTTTCTCAAATTGGTTTCAAAACTGAGCCAGCTGCAATTATGAAAGCCGAGAGCATAACAGGGCCAGAGTGAACCAGCAGTGCAGCACCCACCCCGTGCACCATGATGGATGGACGGTAAGGTGCATTCACACTTGGTGTTAAGGACTCTAGTTTTGAGTCCCCTAACACCATGCTAGTCATTTTGGACTTAACTTATTTATCATGAAGATTTTATATTAAGCTAACCTTCGCTTAACAATTAAACTATTGCCCATTTAACATTGGCTGCCACCTCGGATGCCACCTAGATTTTCAATTAACACTGACTTAACATCAAGTGTGATGTGAATGCACCATTATAAGTGGAAAAGAAACAGCTTTGTGTTGGGTTCCAGTTTCCTAACTAACCACGGTGGTTAGTGGTTAGCTCAGGTGCTTGTTTTACTACCTACCCACTAACAACAAGCAAGCAAGTTGTTTGAAGGTAGGTAATAAAAACAGCCTTGACCTAAGTGTAAACTATCAACCTACCTAGTAATTAGTAATCACCTATTTCCCTACCTATCTAGCTCTAGATATATATAGGACCTACTTCTTACAAAATGGGTTACCAAGGTGAAACTGGATATGAACTCAGTTGAGGTTCATCCAAAATTGAGTCGTAAGGGGAAATAGAGTGGATGATCGGTGTGGTTGGATGATAGGTAGGTAGTAAAAAAACAGCCCTTAAACTATGTATAGATGTATAAACCATCTACTTACCAATGGAAGTCACTTGTTGACCTACCTATATATCCCTTTCTATATGTATAGAGGATGGACCTACTTCTTATAGAGTGGGTCACCAAGGTGAAACTGGATATTAACTCAGTTGTGGATGAATTGTGGTTCATACACAACTAAGTCATAAAGGACATTCTTTGGATGGTGTGCTGGTGGGTCCTGAAAGGAAGGACAAACCACAGAGAACCAACCGTTGGTTCTCCAAGTACTTACATTTGGAACTACATAGGTAGTAGTAGGTAAGGTTCAGCTTCAACACATGTATGTCGAATAATTAATTAAAATTGAATCAATTCCAAGTCAAAAAACAAACTATTTCTCCCCCAGCTGAACTAAAAGATTTTGATTTTCCTTCACAAAAAATTTGTTCTCCAATTGGTGGGAAAAAAAAAAAAAAAAAACTACTTCTTTTCATTTTGTTTTAAAGAAAAAAATTCTAAATCTCAATATTTCTACAAATAATAGAATTTTTTTTGTGTTCTTCGAGAACAAACTACTTTTTCTCCATTAAATAAATAGATATATAATAAATAAATAAAATTATTCCTTCGATGTGAATTTCTACATATAATATAATAATGAGTCATGTGGAAGCTGCTTCCGAGGGGTAATCAGATTCCTGGAATATAGGTAGTGTACAAGGGGTGTGGAATCATCAAGTTCCGGGGATCGATCCTTGGCACACAAATGGCAGGGATGGCCAGATTCCGGTGCAGAATTGATATTTCCACAACAGTGGACATTGTACGCTACTTCTATTATATGGGTTGTTTGGTGGGGGGGGGGGGATGGGATGGGGGTCAC
>Ga0209208_10011703_pt1 | contig 11207 bp, 10 predicted proteins | sample S1TSphfallax_3_FD_187694 | JGI IMG/M metagenome (GOLD analysis project Ga0209208, IMG submission 187694) | Host-associated microbial communities from peat moss isolated from Minnesota, USA - S1T2_Fd - Sphagnum fallax MG (SPAdes) (version 2) | ecosystem: Host-associated > Plants > Peat moss >... | reverse complement strand
TGCACACTATTTAGCAATTTATGTTGTCCCCATAAAATAATAATTACTAAAGGTTTATTAAACCATATGCCATTGATTTGCATTCTTTCACATAGCAAAAAACATGCACCTCAATGAAACATGAATATTGCTTGAATGTGTCTCATAAACAAAAAAAAATGCATTGTGAAACATTGAACAATTTCTTACAAACACCAAGGATTGACAACAAGGTTGGCGGAATACTTTTAATTAGTTATTGACTTTTCTTTGCAATCATAAATGAAGAAATTATATTGCAGACAATGATTTCACCTAATAACATTTGACAATAATCTTTTAATCAATCCTTCATCAAGTAAGTTTTGCCAAAAAATCCTTCAAGCAATCCTTTAACTAATTATTGATTTTCCTTAACAATCATAAATGAAAGAATTATATTGAAAACAATGCTTCACTTAATAACATTTGACAACAATTTTTCAATCCTTCACCAAATAAAGTTTGGCATCAAATCTTTTTTTAAAAATTTGACTTTTCTTCATAATTGCAAATAGGTTGAAATAAATAAGTGAACATGTTCCATACATGTTTGACCACTATGTTAGTGCAAGTGTAGTTTATATTAAAAATAAGTCATTGAACTTAACCAAAGGCTTGCCCATGCTAGGTGTAATCACCCAAAATTCAAGTCAATTTTTTCATAACATAATCAATGCAATGAAAGAAGAATATTACCAATCTAGTGCAAATCTTGGACTAGTTAGTTGCTATGATTTTGAAATGAGCTAAAATGGTTTTGATAGTTTTTGAAATGATCTTGCAACTAAAGTCATCAATTTCCATGCCCTTTTTCAAATCCATTTTGTGTTTAATTTTGAAACCATTTAATTGGTATAAATTATCCTTTGGGGAAATATAAATGTGTGTCTTAAATTTTTTAATTAAAAAAAAAGTACATTAATACTAATGTTTCAATCTTTCCTTCAAAGCCCATGCCCATTGGTCACATATGTTTTCAAACTTAAAACAATTGACACATGACATTTTTTTATGATGAAGCAACATTCGTGAATCAATTTTCATTGAACTAGTTAACATATATGTGGTTCCCATGTTCATGATCAAAGTAATTTTAATATCAAAAGTTTTGGAATCAATCTTGGAACTTGAATTGATCATTTGGCTATTATTGATATTGAGTTTTATGTAAAGGAATAAAAAACAATGACTTTCTTAAATAAGAACTTTACATGTATAAACAACTTGAAAGATGGGTCAAATGGATGTGAGTGTCGTGGATTCTATTATGCTTGGTTTCAAAGGTTATTGTAATTATGTTATAAGCACCATGTTTTGGAGGTGTTAAATAATGAAATTAAATGTTCCAACAATGATGAAAACTGAGTTAAAGTTGTGTTTGACAATATAATGCCAATGAATTTAACTTGAGAAAGTTTTTTTAATATAAATGATGATGAAATCAAATGAATAAATATGTTCATTCCACAAAAAGTTGATCTTTATATTTAATATTATGTTCATTTACATGGACCCACACTCAAAATTAATTTGTTGGCCTTGCCTACTAAGGCAAGATATGGTGTTTAGATTCATTATAAAGTATAATAGCTTAAGGGATTTTGGCCCTTGGGCAATAGGTCTATTTTTATATGAGGATTTTTGAAAGGTGATATTTTGGCTTCTGTTGAAACTTGAGATTAGTTATAAAATTATAATATCTTGAAAGATTTTGGTTTCTTTTAGAGGATTTTTTGAAGATTATATTTTTGCATGGTGAAATACTTGAGTTTTCAAAATTCTTTTTTTGCCTTAAGATATTTTTAATGTAAATGGCAAGGCCACAATGTGACACACCCCTTGTTATCCTTGCCTTTAATAATCTCATTGTGATAATATATTTTATTCTCAATAAATGTTATTTAAGACCTTGTACATGAAATTCAACTTTAAAGTTTTCCATGAAATCCATGTGATATTGTTGCCATAAGAATATCACATGAAATCCAACCTTAAAGTCTTGCATGAAAAAAATTCATGTTTGTTTTTTTCAAAAAGGAAAGAAAAAGTCCACATGAAGTCTACATGATATTGTTACCATAAGAGTTTCAAATCACATTTATGTAAGATTAGCTTTTTGAGCATACACACATCCCACACCCTTTCATTTCACAAACTACTTTTTAGCAACATGGACTAGATGTTGCATGGAATGGTGATGTGCACCTCCACAAAGTGTCACTAATGGAATCGAAGTTAAGGTTGACAACTTTTGTGCACAAGAAAAGGTTGAATGCTTTGATTCATTCTCCTCTTCAATGAAACACTATGAAACAATGCGAAGTCCATTTAGTCCCATATGTTGAGGAACATTCAGATGTTCACCCTTGATATTATTAAAAAAAGTTGGGAATGTCATGGAACATGTCCTATTTCAAGTGTTGTTGGTTTGAAGTCTAAAGTTGCCATAACTCACTATTGTGAGAATCTTCAAAACCTAATTGATTATTAGGTTGTGAGCTATAAGGCAATAACTTTGAGACCTTCATTTGTTAGTTTGAAATCTAAACTTGCTAGAACTCACTATTTTGAGAATCTTCAAAACCTACTTGACTATTAGGTCATGAGTTGTAAGCAATAACTTTGAAACCTTCATTTTTATTAGCATCCTACTTATAGCTTTATGTATCACCATCAACCCTCATTGGCTACTAATTTTTCTTATAACCATAGGATTTCTTGAATGAAAATATTAGAATTGCTCTCTTCATGGATGAAATAACATTCATTGTACATCCATTTGCGGCATTTTGTTAATGAAAAAAAAATTGACAACAGATAGGTATGAAATCAAAATCTCACAAATCCTACAAAGTGACTAACAGCTCCATCCAATGGATGGATGGACTTAGCATTGCACATGGGTCTTATGTGGATCAAAGGCCACACTGGTTATGGGACATAGCCCAGCACTCCCAGTAACAATTTTTCTTGTAAACCAAGCTCCCACAACTCACCTCAAGCCATTTCTGGTAACCAGCGACCTCCTCTGGTTACCACTGGTTACCTCTGGTCACCTATTCCTTCATGGAACGTTTCCTATTTGGTTTGAACTTGCAGTGGTTCTTTTACTGGCGAATCTTCTTCACCCAAATTTCGACCTGAAATATATGATGTCGAAATATATAAAGGATTTTTCATGGGAAAAAATGGCCCAAATTCGTCAGATTTTGAATTACCAGAGTCTTATGATGACTTCCAGAAGGTAGCCAAAAATATAGAAGGATTCTTTTTTTTCTTTTTTTCTTTTTTCCCCCCCCTACCTTCATATGTAGTATGCAACCAAATTTGGCTAAATTACTTTTTGGACGATCGCCAATTTGGCTACTACCACAACAAAATCCTCAAAAGAAACCCTAGAACTTTTCATGAGGGGGAAGAGCCATCTGTGTGATAATGTAAAGTCAGGAAAATAGAGCACCAGTACCCTGAGTTTGGTCATAAACAGGGTGAGATTAAAAAAGGGTTTAGGGGTTTAGGGTTTAGTTTATGAAATGCTGAGTTTTAATAAAATTTCCTTACTTTACGGATACCATTGAAAGGAGGCTCCAAGAGAGGGTGATTTTATGGATTTCTCCTATGATATACGGAAAGAAATGCCTTTGTCATAATTTCTAATGTCCCCATGCTTTGCTTGAAAACATTTTGTTGTTTGGTGCAGTAGGTCCGGAATGTTCCATCTTTTCCTTTTACATTGGTACTTACATGTAAGTACATGCCGTATTGTTGTTTTTCCTCTTGGAACTGGGTAAAATTTCCCAGACCGTTTCTCTCTCTTGACTCAACCAATGTCATATGAGTTGCTGCCAATTGAATGGGTCAAAAGCTGCCACAAATCGGCTCGAGTGACCCAGCACCCACCAGTGCACCATCCAAAAAATCCCATTCTCGGATTTCATGGATGGGATGAAACTGTTCCCCAGGGGTCAGTTTACCTGGTCAGTATTTTTTTTTTTCCTTCTGGTCCTTTTTTTTTCAGCCCAATTTCTATTCCTTATTCCTTAGCTCAGTTTTTTTTTTGGGGGGGAGGACAGTTTTTTATTCCACTTTTTTTTTGGGAAGCTCCTACATACCGCCCTTCTTCCTACCAATGCACCTCCCCCCATCATGCTGCTGACCCCTCCCCACCCCACCATTTGTACTTACTTCCAGCACCCACTAGTGCTCTTCTCAGCATCGCCAATGCAAGAGGAGCTTAGGAGCTTAAGAGGAGAGCAAGATGAGCTTAGGAGCAACGCAGGAGGAGCTTAAGAGCTTCAACACGGTGCCAAGAGGTTAGCTCCTGGCTTCTCCTCTTTTTTTTGAAATATATAAATATATATATTATTTTTATTTTTATTTTTATTTATTTTTTGTTTTGAAGAAGATGACAACAGTGTTGTCGTCATCTTCTTCTTCTATTTCTTTTTCTTGCAAATAGGACAATAGAAGAAGAAGACAACAACACCATTGCCATCATCATCCTCTTCTGTTGTTGTTTTGCAAGAATGCAGGAAGAAAGATGATGAACATCACGTAGTTATTCATTGGTTTTTTTTTGCTACAAAGGGGATGACAACGACACACATGTTATTATCGTCCTCTTTTGGTGTTGTTTTTAAAGAGCACTGGAAGAAAGACGACGAACAATTCTGTTGTTTTTTTTAATGTTGTGAAAAAGATGACAATGACATTGACTTCTTTTTTTGCTACAAAGAGGAGGACAACAACACATGGTGTCATCATCATCCTCTTCCGGTGTTGTCTTGGAAAAGCACGAGAAGAAAGACAACAAATAGCACACAACTACTCATTGTCTTTTCTTTTCCTATTGCGAAGAAGTCGTCATCATTTTTTTTTTGGCTAAGAAGACAATGACGACAACAAGTGGTGCCATTGTCGTCCTCTTTTGGTGTTTTGTAGGTGGAAAAAAATAACAATGAACATTTGCGCTACTCATCATCGTTATGGTGTTGTTTTGTAGAAGCGCACAAAAAGAAAAAAACAACGAGTAATGCACAACTAATTGTTGTTTTTTTGTTTGTTTACAAGGGGAAAAAAATAATGACGAGCATTGTGAAATCAATGATAACAAAAAGCACAACTACTCTTCGTTGTTGTGGAACCAAATCACAACGACAATGAATAGTTACATTGTTCGTGGTCATTATGGTGTGGTCTTGCAAGAGTAAAAGAACGATGATGAACATGGTGATAGCACTAACATTTTATTTTATTTTGGTATAAATTTTTTATTATTATTATTGTGTTTGTGTTAAATGCAAATTCGAACAAGAACGAATAATGGTGGAGCAAATCAATAAGTTTTAATTGAAAATGACATGGGAGGTGAAGGAGAATTGGAAGCAGGGGTGGTGGGACAAGAAATACAAGTATCAACTAAAGATGACATGGGAGGTGAAAGAGATTTGGAGGCAAAGGTGGTGGGATAGGAAATGTAAGTAGATGTTGAAGATGTGACTACATTAACTATTCCTAAAATTGTTCATGAGTAAGTGCAAGTGGGTGGGGATGTTGGAGAAAAATTTGCTGCAAATGTAAATAGAATTGAACCAAATTTCGAAAAAAATATTTTGATGATAGAAAGATAAGAAAATGTAATTCCTCCTCCAATGTTGGAGAAAGAAAATACAAATGAGGATGTTGAACCTCATGCCCAAATTGATGGAGGTGATGTATGAAACTTCTTTTATAATTTATTGCCCCACCCATCCTTTCAAGTGGAGAGGATGGGTGGGGTTTGTTTTTGGTCGATGTTTTTGTTGCAATACTTTCATTTTACTCCTTAAACCCCACCTTTGCCCCACCTTCCTTCTCCATGTGAAAAGGTGGGTGGGACGTTTTTTGGGGTGAAAGTCTAAAAGTAATACCCCAAGCCTTTGTAGGTGATTTTTTAATATATAATTAATTTTTGAACATTGGGTTTTGGCAATACCATTATCTTACGTTTTGGATCTTTTATTCTTTTGCACAATACCCTTACATCAATTTTTTATTTTTACCCTTCTACGTAATACCTTCATCCATAAGGTTAATTTTTGTTTTTGTTTTTTTGGTTTCAGATGTGGTTTGTTGCAACCCTAGCCTTGGGCTTGTGACCAAGGCAAAGGCTTACAAGGGTGCGGGTGAGGAAGGAAGCCCGAGAGTCATATTTCATGCTCCCGGGAATGAACCCTCCCACTCCCAAGTGGATTCCTATTTTGGTAGTTGAGTCCCAATGGACTCCCGAATCTCTAGAATGCGATCGCAAGGGTTAAAATCCATTGGATTGGGAAGTTCCTTATATCATTGAAAAGCTCTTGGAACTTAGATGTCTAAAATGGGCTTGCATGACCATTTGTGTACTTAAAACACAAGTTATGGCCAAAAGAAGGGTCGGGAATCAAATTGCCAGGAATCGCCATGGTTTCTTTGCGTGCAGGTGATGTGTGACATACTATTGGAAAGCTTTCGACGAGGGATACAACTTTGCTTTAGACTTCATCTCAATCGGAGGTCTGCACATAAAATTATAGGCCTCCAAAATCGTGGGAGTCCCAACTTTGGGAATTTCGATAATCCCACTTGGGAGTCCTAGGACAAAATGACATTTGGATGCTGGTCCCATGGCCAGGCACATAGTATACTATAAGGGGGAAGGTGGTGGCTTCCCCCAAGTCCGGGCCGTGGTGAGTTTCGTGAGTTCGTGTTTGCATGTGGCTCGTCCGTGCACCAAAAGTGTTCCGACCCTACACTAACCAACTTGTTGTTTGGTTTGTGTAGGTCCGTGTGAGTAATTGAATTGCTTGTCATTCTTCCTAGTCCATCTTGAAGCTCCATTACGCCCCTCTACCCCGAAGTATTGCGAGCCAGGGATAATGCCCCAACTCCTTCTCCTTTCGTTGTCTTCACCTTTGGATTCGCAGTTGGGTCCATCAAAGAGCTTGGGGGTGTGTCAAGCTTAGTATGTGGTTTTATTTCTAGGGGTTGTATCTTGGATACCTCTTCTTCTGTTGTTAGAATAGTCTCCACCTACTATTGTTTTTGAGTTATCTATGGTTCTTTCTCTTCTTAGCCCCCTCCTTTGAGGTCTTATGGTTTCTCTATATGTACTTATTCTTCTTGAGCTATTTTTTTCCTGATGTTTTATGGTTCTTCAATTTATATTTCCTCTTCCTAAATTATTCTGTTGGGCCTAACTTTAGCTTTTTCATCCTTGTCTGATGCCTCCGTACTTATTGGATTGCCATAGACAAAATTTGGAAAATTCTTTTGATAAACTTCCAACTTGTACCTTTAAAATCTTTTATCAACTCTATGTTGAAATAAATCATTTTCCAACTCCTTTGCAAAATGCACCTCTGAAACCTCCCACCATTCCTTAAATTCTACCTTAGAATATAAAATTGCAACATTTGTTCATAATCCTCCAACCTTTTCTTGACACCAGCTGGGTCCAAACTCTTTTTTTGCTCCTATGCAATCTCCAACTATATTGTAGTTATAACATATTTCTTTAATATTCCTTTTCTTCCACCAACTTCTCCTTTTCTGCCTTTGTTGTCTTTATTCTAAGTTATTTAGAATTTAGCAGAAATACATTCTTCAAATTCATCGATTCCAAATCTGTCAAAGCATTATCCTTTTCCTTATTTTCCTTAACCAATGCTTCCACTTAACATCCCAAAGCTTTTTGTTGTTGTTTATAAAGCAACAATGCCTCTAACCACTTTCTCTATGTGTTTTTTTAAACTTCAGCCTTCTATTTCAACTCTTATAGTTCTTCAACCTATGATTTCATCCATGTTGTGCTAACCTTTAGCTCCTTATTTTCATCCTACAATTTTTGTATGAGCGTTTTTATCTTCTGTTCAATCTCTACCTTGTTCTTCCTTTAGATTTCTATGCAATGCTTATACTCCTTCTGGAAGTCCTTTTCCTTAGCCAATTCCACATGTAGTACTACCTTCTCCTTCTCCTTTGTAGCTAATCTATTATTTAGACTACTCACCTCCAAATTTAAATTCTCCATATTCAAACTCACAATTGCCATGCTTTAAAATAATTCAGCTACTTCATCTACTTGTATTACTTCCACAACTACCTCTTCCATAGACTTTGGTGTGTATGTGTCATAATATTTTTGGATTTGTTTACAAATGATCCCATCTCCTACACTAATTTGCTCCCTAACCCAAATTCAAATGGTTGTCCCTTTTTAGATCTCGGTCTACTAATTGGTACTTGTAGTTATGGTGGTCTGAACATTACAAAAGATGGTTGTGTTTCCAATTTTTCCATCTACAATCTAGTGGGTTGTAAACCTCCTTATGTGTGTTGTTATTGTTGCTACAAATGATGTTGTAGATGATGGAAATGTTGTGGACCTTTAGTGGTGTCCATCTAATCTTTATATATGTCCCCATCCAAGTTCAAATGTTCCTCACCCTTTGGAAACCTTGGGTCATGTTCCCTTTTAACTTTACGCCTTTGTTCCTTAGTTGTCTTTTTTGTGGATATGTCATTTGTGGTGCCTCTATAATTTGTTTGGCTGCATGTACCACTGTTGGCACAGTAAATGGTGCCACTCTACCCCTCATCACTTTCTATGCCCTTGTTTCTATGCCTCTTGTTCCCTTTTAATTCTTGAGCTTGAGGTTCCACCTTCCTCAACTTTGTTCTTCCTCTTAAAAACACTTATTAAAGATTCTATTGCAACCTTCTTTTTATTTTCTAGTGTTGTCTGCATCTCCTCCCTAGTTGTCTTCACCTTGGCTGGTGGTTTCTATGGATTCTCCTTTTGGTGGACAAATAGATATTAAAAGATTTTTGCTAGTATCAAAGCAGACTAATAAGTGTTCTTATTATCCCCCTTATTATCCTTGACATACTTATACGATTAATCTAACTCACTACAAAAACTATTGTATATAATATGTGCCCAATTGACCTTTTGCCCCTTTTATGCCCTCATTAATGTAATGGGATTCTTGTTGTTAAAATATGTCACCTTATCTCTATGATAAATCACATATATGATTGCAAGATATCTAACAAAATATGGCAAACCCATACTCTTTGCATTCCATTGATCTGCTATAGAATTTGTAGGTGCATTTTTACAATTCTTTAATGCCTACATTCCTAGTGACTTATTGACTTGCCCTTTTGGGTCTTCTACATGTTCTTCTGCACATATTCTAAAGACATCTACAATCAATTGTTTGCTAATGACGTACACCTTATCCTTATGCCCAAAGTAGATATATGTGCCCTTGATCACAAATATGTTTAGAAATTCTAGCATGACATCTGGCATTAGTGCTTGCCAACTCATTAGAAACAAAGGAATAAGCCCTACTTTAAAAGCCCAATCTTCTTCCTCATTAATATCCTTCCAATCCTCCATCTTTTCAAGATCCCTATTGTACTTTTATTTTGTTTGTATCCACATGAATCGTTCATGATTTGGAATGTGAACACCTTTCTCCATAAATGTAATTCTATCCATGATGGCGCGTTTTCTTTTTGTTGCAACATTTGACTCACGCATCTCAATCTCCATTGCCCTTAATCATGTTTCTATTAACACCTACATTTTTGTGGATGACTATATTTTCACCTCAAAAACATTCTCCTCCCTTGCGTTCATCTCCACATATTGTTGCTCCACAACTTCGTCTTCCTTTGATTCTTCAATGAACACCATATCCATTAATGTAACTCTTGGTCCTGTGTGTGCACTTACACGCCAACGTCTTTTGCTTTTGCACAAAAATTCAACTATAGATGTTCAAGTTTGATTTATATCATGAATTATTGTTTGTGCAAATTGTATCTTCTCATTGTATGTTTTTCTTTTTGCACATTTTGAAGGTGATGAAGAATGCAACAACAAGCTTACAACCAATGGTTAAATGTTCAACATTCCTTCATGTTTTACTTTTTGCAAGTCTTTTTTCACTTCTTTTCTTTTCAACAATTCCGCCTCCTCCTCTTGTCTCCTTTTGTGCTCACTTTTTTGCACATCCTTTTCCTTTGCTATTTTCTGTAGTTTCTCAATTGCACTTTTTGCACTCATGCTTCTATTTTCTCCAAAACTTCAAAAACATTCACAACTTCCAACAATAAGCAAAAATGACTTTCAATGATTATGTCTTTTTTTCATATTTGAACTTTTCATTTGTGGCATTCTTTTTTTACCTACCCATTTTGTTTTAATTAACGCCTAATCCTCAAAATTAATATCGCCCATCACTACCATTTTTTGTGTCCCTTGTACAACCATGTGGAAACATGTCACATCATCATTATGAATGAATGTTTTAGATGTCATCTTATGATTAGTCCACATCCTTAATCTCCTTACATTAATTGTATTGAGTCCACCTTGTTCAACGTGTATGTTTTCTATTGATTGTACCCATTTTTTTGTTAACTATGTCAACTCATTTATTAATCGTGGCATACATTTGTTGGTTATATTGATTTTTTTACTAACTTTGCCAACAAATATGATGATTTTGTGAATACCCTTAATGATTGGGCAAATACCTTTGTTGATTCGGCCAATACCCTTGACAAATAATCTTTAGATCTTTGAATCCCAAATCCCTCACTTCTGCAATTATTACTCACGGATTCGTTAGTCATATGTAGTTCCAAAATCAATGTTGGTTTAACTATAGGATCTTTCATCTATTCGTCATCTTCATTACTCTATATTTGTGGTTTTCGTATGTCACAATCTTCATATTCCACCTCTATCAGAATCCTTCGCTTGAAGTCCACTTGTATTCTATTCCCAATACACTAGCATCTGTCGTTGTTGTTTTTGAACTTTAGATTCCATGTATTTATAGGGTTTGAGCTTATTGACATTGATTAGCATAGGACTAGTTTCAAATCTCAATTGTCACTAATAACACAATGTTATTTGGCAACACATTTGTACTATGTACAATCTGAACCATTTTTTAGTAAACTTCCTTAGGTGGGAGTTATTTCCCTTTGGAAATCATAGAACATAATCACCAAAATTTAAATTTTTTTTTGGATTCTTTTATTGACTCCATAATGTTCTATTCCATTATTGAATACTTGTGGTTTGTGTAGCTTGCATTTTATCCTCTTGCAACTTCTCCAACTTTGTAATTCTACTAGTTAAA
>Ga0209208_10011702_pt1 | contig 11207 bp, 10 predicted proteins | sample S1TSphfallax_3_FD_187694 | JGI IMG/M metagenome (GOLD analysis project Ga0209208, IMG submission 187694) | Host-associated microbial communities from peat moss isolated from Minnesota, USA - S1T2_Fd - Sphagnum fallax MG (SPAdes) (version 2) | ecosystem: Host-associated > Plants > Peat moss >... | reverse complement strand
CCGGGTTCACTGGGGAGTTCCAGCTCTAAAAAGAGATCATGTTACATTGTGACTGTAGCTGGATGTGCATGTATTGTGAAGAGAAGATCATGGAAATTGGGATTACCAAGATCTGCCACCTCTTTCTGGCACAATAGTTGATGCTGATAGGAATTCTACTTGGGGTGTGAAGACTGAAGGGGTCACCAGCTAAAAGGATTGCAGCACTTCAAACTCTTCGGCATCTGTTGTCATGCACTGCCATGCCACCTGTACATGTTGCCATTGAAGCTGGTGTGGTGACACTTCTTGTGGATTGCCTTGCCTTTGGGTCTTCAGAAGAGCAGGTGTGGCTAAAGTCCCTCAAAGTACCTCTTGTGTGTGGTAGTATGGTATCTATTGCAAATTTGACACGAAAGTTTTTGTTTAGTTTTCAATTCTTTTTTGCTAGAACAGCATCCTGCAGACTTGCTACAGAAGGGTTTAAGATGATAATGCTTGCCAGTTGTTGCTTACAAAAGCAGCTGGCCTAGTGCGAGTTTAGTATTTATTCGATGAGGTTGGCTGCCTGAGAGTTGTGATGCTGGGATGTTCTTGCCAGCTTTTTGAGGCAGCATGGTGCCTGACGAATATTGCATCTGGGGACCTTCAACAAACCCGTGCAGTGGAGCCTGCCCTGCCCCTTCTCATCCTTCATCTTGGAGGTTATCTCTCTTACTCTCTTCAAGGACAAGCTAAAGTTGGTTTATCCTTCGCAGAGAAGGATGTCTGTTGATCCAGAAGAAGATGAAATTGTCTTATTGAATTCAGCTCCTCAATTTGCAGTTTCATTGGGTATGGGGATCATGTGTTCAGTATTGAAACTCCTGAAATTCCAGACTAAACAATGTGAGACGAATGAAGAAAGGAACTGATAGAAATATACAGAAACCCTTGAGCTGAGAATTTAGAGGAAGAGAATGCAGAAAGTAACTGCAATGTCGAGGGGAAGACCAAATGGCTTATAGGAAGGTTGTGTGAAGACAGAGAAAAGTGCTGTGCATGTGGTCGAGCAGTGTGCATGGGCGATAGGAAATGTTGCTGGAGATGGAGAGGTTTTTCGTGATGTGCTCCTCAAGCAAGGAGCCTTGCATTCATTATCACGCCATCTGCTATCCCCCGTCCCATCTCTTTCTCGTACAGCTGCCTGGGCATTGTCAAATCTCATCAAGGTTGGATTCCTAGGAATATTTCCTCAAATGTGCCTTCTCAAATAGTTGACAGCTGTTTATTCCTTTCACAGCTTCTGCTTTAATGTTAATTTTGATCTTATTTTACTTTCACTGTTCACCTCTATGCACATTTGCATCAGCCTCAATTGTTGCCATAATTGTGCTCAACAGTTAGAGGTCACCTTACTTCATATATCACCTTCAAGGTGTAAGGGATATTGTTTGAAATGTGATAGCTCTATTGTTTGTGGGCAGCTCCATGGCTAGCCACCATGATTGATCAGGGCTGCTGAAGGGTCAACTCCAGACAGGATATGATATGTTCGTCATATAGGCTTGCATCTGAATAAATAATTCTTCTTATAGATTGATAAATTGTTGTCAGTCTTGAATGCCTGCAAGCTTGAATGTGGTTTGGCAGGGTCCAAGCCCAAAGGCAGCAATGGAGCTTATGAAGATTGAGGGCATGGTGGACACCTTGGTTTCTCATGTTTCAAAAGGGTGGGTATTTCAGACCTGCCTGTCGTCGTATCAAACTAAATCTACTATTTAGTGTTGATAGCAAATTGATGTTCCTAGATTCTTGTGGACTTTGAAAGAATTTCCAAAGACAAATGAGGGTATTCATATGCTACATTGTTCACAGTAGAACAGATGCATGTGCAGTACGTCCTTGCAGAATTGAGTTTTTTTTTGCATGTAGGAAGGGGAATTTCTGTGGCATGAGTCCCAGATGTTTGTAATTGATGTTTTACTGGTCTTTAGGGAGGAGGATCTTGTGGTGGAGGTTGCATGGGTGCTGGTATATGTGACCTCAATGTCAGATTTGCATGTGACACTTCTGTTGAATGCGGGTCTACTTCCACCCCTTCTTGGCTGCCTAGCATCCTCTGAACAGCTTTCTCTTCTCACTCCAGTATGTGGATTTACCCTGGCAAACATCTTTTAGAACTTGTCCATTACATATATCTACTGTTTACCTGCCTTTAAATGGTGCTCAGTATAATATCTGCAACATATTTTCACAAAGGGGCCAAACCTGATGCAGTAATTGCAGTCAATAGATTAATGACTTTTGCCTGCAAAGGAGGTTAAGATTTGCTGTAAGCATCACAAACTCTTTTACCCGTGTATATGTTTGCAGGTTTTGCGGACTCTAGGCAACATAGTTGCAGGTGACAACTCCAAGACAGATGTGGTTTTGTCTGTGGGACAATCCCTCCCTGGTAATTTCTTCAGGAAAATTATAATCTAGGTGATTGCTGAAGAATCAAAGCTACATGAGAACAAATTCATTAAAGACTGTTGTCTTCTCTTCATTTCTTCTGATTGTGATCATGACTGCTTTAATTGGTCAGCAAACATAGTTGTGCAGAGCTGCATCAAATGTGAAACTTCAACTCCTAATCCCTAAATTAAGGCTTGTGTTGGGAAGTAGACTCAAACTTTAGTAGCCTGGTTCAATGCTGAGTAGACACTTTCCATCCTCTGTTGGGGAAAGTTGAGCTTCATGTGGAGAGCAATATAAGTGTTGTGTTGCTAGGCAGAGTTGAATTCATCGATTCCCTAGTTTGGAGAGCTTCTGCTCTAATATAATGTTCCTGCTTCATCCTTCAATCTGGATTGTTGAGCTTCCTCCTTGTGTTCATACCTTCAATCTGTGAGTTCTTCCCTAGTCATATTATTGTGGACTTGCATCTGACAAGTTTGATGGCATCTGTTTTGATTAATAAGTATGGAGGGCATGGGATTTTAGGTGGCATCATAGGGGTGCTTGCAAGGTGCTTGGAGAGTAAGCATCGCACTCTACAAAAGGTATTTCCATGCTTCACCATTTGTTGTGACATATCTCCTTTAGATGTAGCAGCTCTCCACATTTTTAATGCAAAGCCAATGCAAAGTTTTAAGCTTTAGGATCTTGAAAGAAGCCAGCTTTTTTCTCTAATGCCTGCATGGATAAATGTAGTGATAGCTGGGTGTTCATTTATAACAAACATTACGTTTGGCCCTCATCTTCCTATTCTTTGTATGGCTTGGAAGTTCTGTAGACAAGCTCATAAACCCTAGGTTTATAAATGCACATCTGACTTGTGAGTTCATTTATTTTGAAACGCCAAAGAAAGATTTTCTTTTGGTGGTTCTGCCTTTGGAGTTTGCAAAATTATTACTTCAGGGGCTTCTTATTCATAAGTGGGGAGTTTTCAAAGCCCATGTCATCTTCAAAAAGTCGTTATTTTGAAGTTGTGCCTGATTCCCTCTCTCTTCTTCCTCTTTTCTTGTTTTGGGCTTTTTTGCTTTTAGTTTTACTTCTTGTGTTACTCTTTGTTCATGGGTCTTTTTTGGCCTTCTCCTGTTCTTTTAGGTTTTGTTGAGCTTTCCAGCATCATGGCTGATTTCTCCCATTACTGCAGAAACTCTAGTATGTTGGTTTATGTTTGACATTGACCTCCGTCCACTGCCAAGAGGTCATGAAATCACTTGGGATGTTATGGTACGTCTTTGATGGCATACATGTTGCTATTGAAGTCTCTGAATATGCATACAAGCCTTGCTGTTCTTCAAACCACTCTTAAGGTTTGGGCTTTGTTCTCTTTTGTCTAGTGTCAGGTTTCCTCTCTTTCGTGCTGGCTGCTTTGTTGCTATTTATTGTCATATCTATATCCTTGTTATCAGGTCATCCCTCAATTTTATTTAGCTTGATAGAAATTGTAAGTAGGGAGAAATTTTGAGTACTTATTAAAATATTCTGATGGCTTCTCTTGCAACTATGTGGTTTTAGAAAGGAACCTAGGATTCAAAAGGCTTAAACAGTGACATTTTCCTTTTGTTGTCAACCAGAATATGTAGGTGGAAAACACAATTTGTATGGATTCTAATATTGCAGTTTCTGCTAAATTTGAAGTGGTCAATAGTTGGTGATATAGTTTCTTACAGTTTTGTAGCACAAATGGCAAGCTTGATCAGTTTTCTCAAGAGAAGGTGTCTCTTCAAGGTTTAATTGAATCAATCCACAGGTTTTCTTAATGTTTGTTGGGTATCTTCACCTTTAGAAATTTCAGAATGATTATTTTGAGGTGTTTGATTAACAAGTGTGGACCTTTTCAGCGGCCCCTGTCCTCAAAAAGATCATACTTTTTAAATTCTCTATGCTGTTTCTCTCTTCTCTTCCTCTTTCCTAGGATGGTTCATTTTTTGTGCTTCCTTTTTTTTATGTTTTTATGTTCCTCTTTCTTCTTAGTTTCCTTGGTCATCTCCTTCTCTTTAATGTTGGTCATCATGGTCGAGCCCTGTTACTGCCACTCTCAGTACATTGGTTGATGTATGACATTTGAACTGCACCCATGCAGGGAGCTGATGAAGTGAGTGGAGATGTTATGGTAGCTGGTCACTGCAATACATGTTGGTGTCTAAGGTCACTGAGAATGCATCATGACTGTGACTAGTGCTCCTCAGTATTTTCTGTGTTCTTCAGGATTGGGTCTCCCTCTTTGTTTCCTAGCCACTGACATGCTGTCACATCTCTCTGTGGTCATCACTCAGTTCTCAAGTATGGATAAACTTATGAAACTTATCCATAGTTGTGGAATGTATTCATGATTGGTGCTGTTAAGTTGAAAGGTACCTATTGACTGGTGGTCATGATTTCATTACTTACACTTGCCTTTACAGGAAGCAGCATGGGCAGTTTCCAACATAGCTGCAGGCTCCATTTTGCAAAAGCATACAGTATTCAATGGCGGCGTGGTTCCCCCACTTTTGCACTTATTAGCAACAGCAGTGTTTGATGTAAGAAAGGAATCGGCATATTGCTTGGGGAATCTGTGTGTAGCCCCGAAGGAAAGCAGAGAACAGGGTGGCATTATTTTGGAGCACTTGATAGCTTTAGTTGACGGTGGGTGCCTGCCTGGTTTCATTGCATTGGTTAGATCACCTGATGTGGAGGCAGCAAGACTTGGTCTTCAGTTTCTTGAACTGGTACGGCAAATTTCCATTATTACAGTATCACTCATGTCCTTTGGTGCAAGAGATGTTTGTGTTGGGATTGCTAGGTGTGCTGAATGACTCTAGGGTTTGGTGATGAAGGTGATGAGGGGCTTACCCAATGGAAGGGGCCCAAAAATTGTGGAGAAAGAGGATGGAATTTCTGCATTGGAGGAACTTCAGTTTCATGAAAATGATGAGTTGCAGACCATGTCCAATACTCTTATTGACCGCTATTTTGGGGAAGAGTATGGCCTGGAGGAAGAGTATGGCTCTGGTATGGATGTTTTAAGGGGGAGTGATGATAGTTCTGATTATCCACCATGGCGACAAGGGGGTGGTCTTACTGCTTAGCCTTTACCTACAAAGATGTAGACTCTGGTTCCTGTTTGGACTCTGTTTGTAAAAGGTGTTGCTTAATAATAGGCGGGGAAGGTACAGTTGAGGGTTTCTTCTGAGAATTTGTATTTAGTGGCATAAAAATCTTCTTTATACCATTGAAGTACTCGCTGAGATTGCATTGCAATGCAAAGTGGACTCTTCTTGCCAAAGATGTTTTGGGAGATTTAAACAATCTTGATAATGTAACCAAATTCAGCTTCCCATCTGAGGAAGAAGACAATCTATTGTGCAAATTATTACATTCCAAATTTGACTTGTTTGATTTCTGATGAGAAATTGATTATAATGCAGTCTTCTGTGTCAGTCTATGTGCATTATAATGCTTATTACAGGATGTAATTAACGCCATTTGTATTGTCAACGTTTTGAACAACAGTCTAGTGATGATCTATGACTTGTGCAGCCACCCTTCAGAAAGGAAGTTTGGGGTTAGTAGGGGTGGTTGAAGCCATGAGAACACATCTTTTTCCCTTGCGAAGAAAACCAAACAACACTTTGAAATGATTAATTCTCAGTTTCAGCAAAACATTAACTAACATGACAAGAATGAGTGCTGTCATTACCTTTTGTATCACTTACAAAGTGCAACACCACCATCTTCATCATGAATCAGTCAGTCTTTGGTACATCAATTGCTAACCACATAATTGCTGTACAGCTGAAAATGTAGAGGACGACGATCGACATTGAATGTGGATCGAAATTAATATCTTTTCATAAGGTTATTGCCATTGCATTGTGCACACACATCTTTTCCTCATGCCCCCGATTTTTAGCTTGTGACCTGGTAATCTTAGAACTTTATTCTTCGATATCTCACTCTTCGATTCTCAGAACTTTCATGGTCCTTCGATGCCGTATTCGGCCTTTTATTTCTTAACCCATATTACTAAGAACTCATTCTTCTAAAATAACATCTCATAACCAAACCTTGTGAGCTAGGAGAAAAATAATGGGGGTATTGGTATATGGGATTCTGGAAGGATGCAATTCTTTATAAGGCACAGCAGGGATCAGAAACAGCCTCATCGATGTCTCCACCCTTTTTATGTCAGAGATAGAACAATATGATAAGCCTCATCACATCCCTTGCACAGCAGCCTTTCCTTTAACTAGAAACACAGTGGTAGCAACACTGTTCAACTTTCCTCCTTCCTACCGTAGCAGAGCCTAACCTTACATAGAAGTCTGGGATTCAGGAGGCGCGAAGAAGACTCCAAGGCTTCCTTACACATCACGAAAATAAACCCGAACGTGACTTGGCGACAGAAAAGGATCAGAACCACAGCCATTGGTTTGAACTGCTGTCCACAGGTGATTTCAGAACGATAACGAGTTGTTCATCACCTCCTCTTCTCTCACGTCTAGCAAACGCATGCTTACGAATACAAGTGGCTGAAAAACCTCAAGGTTTAGGATGATCCACCTAACAATCCTAACATAGGAAAGGGCACATACAACTACAATGTCATACTTCCCCACATAGGAAACAGCACATACAACTACAACGTCATACTTCCCCACATAGGAAAGCTAAGCATGAAGGCAGAATACTTTACCAACACAAGCGTTGGCGCCAACCAAGCAAGAGCCATAGATAAAGGAAATCTATTATTTTAACATTCACAGCTACCGTTGGAAAGCTCGACAAGTGGAGCAGGGAGGGACATAACTACGTTAGAAACAAGTCAATGAAACCGTTGTTGAATCCCTTAGATCGCCGGCTGAAGAAATACGAAGCAGCCCAGAACGAGGAAGCGCAACATCAACATGACAGAGGGCCTTGTAAGACGTCAAGATCTATCGGCTCTACTCCAATCAAAAGAACGATAGAATCTCAGTAACGACTTCACTTCGTACAGAAGTAAGGAATGTAAGAACCGTTGCTGAAGGACGCAGCACAAATCTCCACCTCGGTATACCGCTAAGAGTTCATCAGAAGCAATGGGTTGGAGTTCCTAGAAGCAGAGGTTTTGTAGGCTCGGTCGCTTTTAGGGCCTGCAAACATATTAGGGCTAGGGTACTGGAACACTTTAGGGTTAGGGTGTGAGAGAAGCGTTCGGTTTGCTTCCAGACAGTTGCACCACACATGCAACATTTCCTGAAATCTCTCTTGCAAATTTGGAGTCGGAAAGTCGCTGAAATTTTATGTACATTCAACATTGCCTTAATAATGCAAGATGCTGCCGTGTCCTTGAAATTCCCTTCAACTCAACAGGATTCATGCATTCACCAGTACCTGCTCTTCTTTATCAGAATTGGCAGGTCAGTGTCGTGCGGGGGGGATTTGAGGTACTTCGTCTTCGTTTCCTGACCTTCAATCTTCTCCCTGCCTTCAGCTTCTGGTCAGTATGAGAATGCACGTCTTGCTTTGAGGGTTTTACCTTTTGGGCCTTTGTAGATGATTCTCTTGACCAGCTTCCAAATTTCGGATCTTACTCTATCTTGCGAGTTTAGGCGTCGCTTTGAGGATGCGGTGTTTTTGGGAACCTTGGTTCATAACTTTGGGCTGTTTTTCATATTGAGCTCCTCGATAATTTGCAGGATGTGAGTTTAGATTGAGAAGTGGAGATGACAGAGAATGCATTGCTGCAAGGAAGGGACGTTGATGGAGGGCCCTTGCTCTCGTCCTACAGGCCCTTACCTGTGGGTGCCCGGCCTTCTTTCAATCTCTTCGCCCTTCAAGGTACGGCCTTTCTTTTGCCTGTAGCAACTTTCAAGATTGGCGCTTCTTGTTGCTCAACTTGCATCCTTTTCAGCATGCAAATTCCAAAGCTGTTGCAACTTGCAACCGGCCATTGTGGGCTAAAAAACATGTTGAAACCCCCAAGCCAACCTTCTTTACTTGAATTGGTTTCTTCTGTTCCTTTGGAGAGTGCAATATCAGTATGTTAGGGAACAAGCCCACAAATCTCTGCTTCTGCCCATATGTTGAATTACCACTAGATTTGAAAGACTTCTACTCTGCCAGACTAGCATGCAAGTTATGATTTTTGGACCCTGTGAAAAAGATTTTCAGGGTTCTGAAAACTATCTGTGCTTTGTATAATTTGTACCAACCCAAAAGAGTAGATGTTGATATTGAAACACCTCAAATGGGAATTGTGCTCTTGGATCACTCAACTAAAGTGCATATTTACTATTGCCTGCCAGCTGTCTCTTATGTAGGCGAATTAGTGCCGGAGGCAACTGTGAGCACGTGTTTTAGAACATTCCTCTGTTGCATGGGTGTGATTGATTCTTGTTATGCAATTGGATGCACCAGGGAGTTCAACAAGTTGAGCTAGAATTGCGGTTATTAGAAGCTCTTGCAATTTATCACCCCTCAAAATTGGCAGGTACTCCTTTTGCTTTGACCATTACTTCCAACCATTCAAGGATGTGGAAGTCTTGCTAATGTTAAACAGTCATTGGCCAATGGGCTACTTCACAGGCCAAATTTTTTACTTCTGTTTGCTACTTGGATTCTGAATTTTTTAGGCTGTCATAAGCGAAACTCAAACCTCAATCAAATCATCAAAAGCCAACAAAGGCACCCCATGGTATAGCTGTGATTTTAGTGTCTTGTATATCAAGCTTTGTCAATTGTTACACTACGCTGGGTATTTACAGTTATGAGGATCTGGCAGGAATGCACCGGCATTTTGTTCTTTTTGGCCTGATGGATCATCTTGAGAGAAGGTTTGTCCACCTTGATGGCATTCTTCAATTTCAAAACTCACAGAATGTAGCACATTATGAGCACTAAAAGGTGCCTTTGGTAGCAAAAGTTTTCCAGGTGAATAGAGTCCTTAATTGTTGAGCCTTGTGGATCCATACCTAGTTAAATCCTCTGTTTTTTTTGTTGGGGGGGAGATGCAGACTAAATCAGCAGTTTTCACCAAATGAAGTTCTTCAGCTTTTAGACTGTTTCTTCAATGTGGCCCTCTTGGTAAGCCATGGCCACATTTGTTGAATGTGCAATGTTCAGTTCTTTTTGCAATTATACACAAGACATCTCATTCAGACTGGCAATGGTGATGCCCATTTAATTTATTTTGTTGAGAATTACTGAAAACTGACCTCAACAGGATCACAGATATGTGGTTTCTTCATGAAGGAAAAATAATTAATTAAAGTTTGCTGGTTTACATCATCAGAAGTAACTGATGCTCGGGGGAGGTGTTTGTGAACAGAAGGCAGATGATGATGACATGGAGCTCATGACTCTGGAAGAAGAATTTTCACTCCCATCATCCATTTTTGAAGACATTAAGGAGGCGCTTTAGATTTTGGACCTCCAGCACTTTATACATTCACATTCCAAGGAGTCACATCTGTAGAAGGACAGATGCTCCCCCCCTTTCTGGTTTCTTGATTGAAAAAATATCTGGGAAAATGTTGTTTGAACTATGAAGAAACTTGTTCTGGCTTGTACAGGGGGGCATACTTGCTTGCTAAAACCCAAATTCTTTTTGAATGCATTTCTTTATGCCAAAATCCTGTCCCTCTCCAGTACCAGTCCAGACTGTTATGCCTAGAATCTAAGTTTGGTACTACCTATTTAGTGGCAGTTGTGCATTATATTGCACACTTGGAGAATGAGCTTGTGAATCATAATGTTTTCAAATAAAACTAGGTCACTTCGAAGTGATGAATTTGACACATGGAATAAAAGCTAAGGAGTAAATTCATTGTATAATGGCTCTACTCTTTTTGGGATGTTTGATAAAAATCATTAGAGTTGATGAATTGTTGAACTCTACTATGACATAGTTACTGTGACTATTAATTAGTTCATGCAAGTGTCCATGACTTTTTGTTTTTTTCTAAGGAGCCATATTATAACCCCATAGAAGCACCTCTTTGGACCACCAAGTTGCAAAATAGAAACAAATGTGCTCCCCTATAGCTCAGCTTTTCAGTTTGTATACATCAGAACTTTGCGCAAACCAAATGCAACAACAAAACTGAGGAGCTATTGGGTTTAGGGTTGAACTTGGGGAACTTTTTGCAAATCCTATGGGAGCACATTGGGAACAAGGGGGAAAAAAAAAAGGCAAAACACATTGGAGTTTTCAAAAAAATAGTTCTTCCTAAAGTTGCCTAATGTGCAACAGGTATTTCAAAAGGATGATTAAATGTTTACTCATACTTCATATCTTGCATATAGCAAGATTCAGTTAAATCTTCTTAGGAATGATTGAAACTATGTTTTTATATCTTCTTATGGTTGATAGCCACTTTGGTTGCATAAGTCATTTCCTTGAAAAAAAACTAGTCACATGGGGTGTGAAACTCAGACATTGTCAAAATGCATTGTACAACATTGTTTCTTTCTTGAAATTTTGAGCCATTTCAATTTTTTTTTAATATAATTTTTAACATTTCACCTTTTTATTCTCATATTTATTTATTTTCTTTTTTCTAAGTTATTTTTTAATGAATCTGCTATGCAGGTATGTTAGTTAGGTAATTTGAATGAAAAATTGATTAACTTATGATTTGTCCAAAAACCATCAATTGTTTTTTATGTGCATTATTGTGTGGACAAATTTTTCAACCACATGAAATCAAGTTGTGACCCATATATTGTGTATTTTGATGAAACTCAAGTTTCATTTTATTAGTAAATGTAAGTATAAAATAAACCAA
>Ga0209208_10011701_pt1 | contig 11208 bp, 8 predicted proteins | sample S1TSphfallax_3_FD_187694 | JGI IMG/M metagenome (GOLD analysis project Ga0209208, IMG submission 187694) | Host-associated microbial communities from peat moss isolated from Minnesota, USA - S1T2_Fd - Sphagnum fallax MG (SPAdes) (version 2) | ecosystem: Host-associated > Plants > Peat moss >... | reverse complement strand
TTGTATACTAATGAAAAGTAAAAGCTGTTGCAATTAGTTTGTGCTCAATAATAGAAGGGTCCAAAACCCTTCTACATATACTTTTCAAATAATTGGTATATGATTATATCTTTTATGTCTTTTCTCCACACTGACAAGTATTGTGTATGTAGAACCCGTTGTTTGCACGAACATCCTCACATTCTTCTATGCCCATGGGCGTGGGCATGAACTCTCCGAAGGATTTGCATGGGTGCGTGCCATATTGCAACACCGTGCATACCTTGACGGCACATTATATTATTATGGTGCAGATACATTCCTCTTCTTCCTCTCTCGCCTCCTAGAGGTTTCTCCTTCTATTTATGAACAGATTGGCCCACTCTTCTCCGAACGCATCCTTGAACGTGTTGGCAAGGGCGGTGATGCACTTGCACTTGCAATGCGCATAATTGCTGCATGTACGGTGCATGTGGAGGATGCACTGGGGAGTGACATCCAACAATTGAAGGGGATGCAAGAAGTAGATGGAGGTTGGCCAACTGGGTGGATTTACAAGTATGGCAGTATAGACATCCTAATCGGGAACCGTGGCCTAACTACTGCATTGGCTCTGAAAGCGATTAATCTTATTTCCCAGAAGGATTAACCCTCAAAGTAATCTTATTTCTCAAGATGAATTAACCCCAGATTGATCTTATTTCCCAAAAGGATTAACCCTCAAATTATTTCCCACTAGTCAAAAATAAAATTTATGAACACAAAATAGATTTCAAGTTGAGAGAGAGAGAGAGAGAGAGGCTACACACACGAGAAAGCAACAGATTGGGTGGAAGAGTGAAAGAGACTCAACAAGAGAGAAAGGGAGAGAGAGAGAGAGAGAGAGAGAGAGAGAGAGTGAGAGAGAGAGAAAAGAACAAATCAGGTCTCAAGATCTCAAATTGGCAAGAGTTAGGTGGCGTCACTAGCGTCCAGAATTTCTTACAGGCGCCGCCCTCATGCTCCAACACTGTTCACTAACTTTTCACCGGGTCACTGAGTCACTAATTTTTAAATATGGACTGCGTCAGTAATGGGTTGGGCCGCACTTGATTCCCAAGAAACTTGGTACACGTGAAAATGCCTTGCGTGCCGTGCGCACCAACGCCTGCTTTTTCAACACATCCACAAATTTTTCTTGTCTAAAGATGTGAGGCCCATCAAGCGCTCATTATTTCATTGCCCCCGTCCCGCGTGTCACTCGTGTCTACCGATTCATTTTGCTATAACAAGTAAAATTGGTGAGAGGAAAATTTGTCAATTGGCATTGGCTATGTTCATAAATAGAATGTGTAAGGATATTGTGAGTCACTCCAAAGTGGTTTAAATCCAACAACATAATTATTAAAGAATTCTCTTGGACATTATTCTTGTGATTGTGTCCCAATCCCTTGGGAATTACAACCCTTGGTGGCCAAAATTTGTCAAAAAAGTAGTGAAATGAAAATGAATTAGAATAATTAAGTGGTTTTAATTAAAGAACCCAAAATTTTGAAGATTTCAATTTTTAGCATTAGTCCTTAAATTTATTGGCTAATATTCCATCATACCATTATGTGATGATAGTCAATTATTGAATTATATTTTGAAACTTACTTTGCATGTAAATGATATTTTTTTGTGATTCACTTGATTTTTTGAAAGAAAATTAACAAGCCTCAAAAAATTACAAATATGGGAATGGAATAATTTCTTTTATTTAAATAATGTTGCAAGATGAATATGGTATTGTTTAATTCATAAATTATTGTCTTGTTCTACTTTACATTTTCAATTAACTATATGTATTTTGTCAAATATTGTGAATGTACATTTCAGGAATCTTGTATTTCTTTGATTTTATGTATAATTCAATTATTTTCAAGACTTATTTCATGAATTTTGCTGATATTGTTTTTTTTTCTTTTGTAAAGATACCCCGTGCATGATTTAAATCCTGATTGCATTTCAAAGAACCCAAATTTGACCATAATTTTTTTCCATGGCATTACTTATGGGATTGATGATGATTGGAAACAAACATGGACAACACGCCCTATCGATGGTCAAGAAGAATGCATATGTTGGCCACAAATGTGGAGCGCAAAAGACTTGAATGACAATGTCAGAATTTTGTCACTATCATATGATTCTAATGTTGTGGCAAGTGTCCACAATGATGTGGCTGAAATTGGTCAAAACCTCATTCAAAGCTTGGTTACAAATTCAAGGTGTGACAATTTCCTTATTTATGCGCATTTTATTTTTCATTGTGTGCTGCAATCAAAAATACTTGATTGCATTTTGACATCTTTGAATAAATTGTTCATGTGGAGCATTATTGTGGTACACATTAAATCTTGAACATTTTGGAACTTTCAAATCCATTGAAGAGAACATGAAATGGGGCTTTGGTGTTAATTTTTACGTTGAGATGATTTATTACCAAAGTTTATGTTCACATTATCAAACAATGGGAATCCAATTTAATTATACTGACAATTTGTGATGGGAGTTTTTGAAGTTTCATCTTTGACACTCGAACTAAATTCAATTACCTATATAATATATTAAATTTGAATCCATTTTGTACCTATATTTAATTTTAAAACAAATATGTTTTACTTCCAATTTTTTACATTCTATTATTTGAGTTAAATTGTCAATGTAACACATAAAAACTTATCTATACATTAACACTTGGAATTAAATGCCTACATGCTTGTGCATAATAACTTATTTACCAACATGTGGTTGGAATGTTTTATAGGTAAATTTTAAAAAGAAAATGAAAAATGAAAAAAAAACTTACAAACAAATATGTTATGGATTTATCGCTTATGTTGTTGTGTTAATTGACAAATTGCACCATATACAATATATGGTGTTGTGACTATTTATACATGTAAATTACTAGTAAAAATGTTGTTCATGCATTTTTGGTGTATTTTGACATATTTTGTAGGTATGAAACTTTTTGGGACAGACCGGTGGCAATGGTTGCTTATAGTTTCGGAGGTCTTGTCCTCAAAAGCTTGGTGGTTGAAATGTGCAAGCATGTGTATCAAAAGCAAACAATTAAGTTGGATGTTAAAACACAAAATTGTTGTGGGAAATTTTTGAAAAATCTTAAAGGTGTGGTGTTTTATAGTGTACCACATGTTGGTGGTACCCAAGATCTATCAAAGTATTTCAAGTGGCAATGTCAAAAAATCCCCAAGGATAAAACCCGATCAAGTCTTTTGAAAAATATGAAAATTTTCGACCTAACAATGGAACAACTTTCAATAGATTTTAAAAACTTTATTTGTGAAAACATCAACATTTATGCATTTGTTGAAGGATTACCTATTGACAATAAATGGGTAAGATTTTCATCTAAACACATTGACTATCCAACTAGGTTCCATAGTTGAACATTTTTAATGTTATAGAAACTTATGTTGGTTTAACTTGTGAAACTATTACTATTAGTTGTGAAATTGGTTTTAAGTTTCCTTTCTTTGTCCATGAATCCATTGCAACATGTATTCATACTAGAAATTGCAAATTCATTGTGAATAGAATGTCAATTGAAATTAACACCTTTGTAGTTTTATTTTGAATTCATTTGCAACAGGGTTAAATGAGGTTATGTTACAAATTTATTTGATTTATATAGTTTAAACATAAAATCTAAGTTATTGCTCCAATTATCAGTTGGTTATTACATTACATTTGACAACTTCTATATTAACATAATTCCAATCACATCAAGGAATTTTAACTAAAATAATTTTCGCACATGTATAGGGAATTTTAATATTAATTGCTTCAACCATTCGATTGTCGAACAATAACTATTGCATAGTTGACGATGCTAATCACGTGACAATTTGCAAGCCGCCATCAAGGGACCATTTAAGTTATTCCAAATTATTGGAATGTTTGAAAAAAATTATGAAGGTAAATAACATTGGTTTTAATATTTGGAATTATGCATGTTCATCTTATTTGATTACAAACACTACATCATTTCACTTAGATTGCATGCCAATTCTTTTATCCATTATTTGATTAAAAAAATTGGTGAATTTTGATAGGAAAAAAACATTCCACCTATGCCACCTTTGCCATGTTATGAGGTGGCGTTGGAAGATAAAGCAAAGGCCATACACAATTTGTTACAAAAGGAATCTATTGTTGCATTGGTTGGAATGGGTGGGATTGGGAAGACCACTTTGAGTAAACAAATGTATCATTTGTTCCACAACCAATACGAAAAATCTAGCTTTTTGGAGGATGTGAAATCGAAACACATCAAAGATGTCCAAAAAAAACTTCTACAAGATTTATGTGATAGAAAATTACACAAGCATGAAGATGTTGACGAATACCTTGATGAAATCAAACAATGCATGAAAACAAAGAAAGTTTTGGTGGTTGTGGATGATGTTGATATCACGAACAACCTTGGAGCCTTGCAGCTTATTATTGACAAGCATGCCGCCAATGTAGATTGTATGAGCAAAGTACTTGTAAATTGTCGAAATTGGCAAATATTGAAAAATCATGTAAAGGAATCTGCAAAAGTAAACATGGCATTCTTGGAGGAAGAACAAGCAAGGGAACTTTTCATGTTCCATGCATTCAAGCATGCAAATTGTGCGACCAATTATTTCAAAAACATTTTTATGGAGATTATAAAAGCTTGTGGGGGCCTCCCTTTAAGCCTTGAAATATTGGGTTGTTATTTGCAAAATATTTATGATTTGGAAATATGGAAAGATGCATTGCGCGAATTGAAAGGTGGGCGACATATAACAGGGGGCTCCGACAATGAAATGCTTTGGAAAAAATTGCAAATTTCTTTTAACCACTTGTTCAAAACAGATCGAGACATGTTTTTGGATATTGCATGTTTTTTCATCGGTTTTAAAATAAAAAAATTTGTCGAGTGTATTGGAATGCAGATGATTCGTCAAGCCCTATGCTTAGATTAAAAAACTTGAAAGATAGATCTTTAATCAAATGGGCAGAAGATGAAAAATTGTACATGCATGAACAATTACGAGACATGGGTCGAAATATCGCAACGGAAGTTACAATGAGTCGATTTATATGGAAACCAAATATATCTTTGCAAAAGAATTAGGTTTGAACAACACCTATTAATTCAATCCCATGGTATATATTTTTTATTCAATTTTAATGAAACCATAGGTTTTTATTTTATTTAAGGAAATGTAATTTTTTTCCATTAAATACATGGCATTTGAATGAAATTTTTATTTATTGATGTTGACAATTGTTTGTAATTTGTTTGATGTGATAGGTGGTGAAAGATTTAGAAGGCATTTCTTTTAAAGAATGTGAAATTTTACCTTCATATTTCCAAAATGGTTCAAAGAAGTTTGACAACCTTAGGTTACTTGACTTAACAAAAGCCTCACCAACTATCATGGAAAATTTCATCAAAGGTCAAGATTTGAATAACCTTCGATGGTTGTGTCTCCAAGAATGCATGATCCAAAAGTTGCCAAATAATTTGGTTAATTGTTGTCATTTACAAGTACTCCATTTAACAAACTGTAATTATTTACAATTTTTTTTGATATTTTAAGCCATGGCCTTAATATGTCAGTATCTACTGATATGGAAGAATTATCTACATCTATTAGTAAATGCAATGCACTCTTAGAACTTAATCTATCAGGGTGTTCGAATTTGCAAGAATTACCTACATCTAGTTGCCAATTGATTACACTGCAAGAGCTTAATCTATCGAGGTGTTTAAGTTTACAAAAATTGCCTACATCTATTGGGCAATTGTGTGCACTCCAAAACCTTCATTTGTGGGGATGTTCAAGTTTGCAAGAATTACCTACATCTATTGGGCAATTGAGTGCACTCCAAAATCTTGATCTGTGCAAATGTTCGAGCTTGCAAAAATTACCTACATCCATTGAGCAATTGAATGCACTCCAAAACCTTGATTTGAAAGAATGTTCAAGCTTGCAAAAATTACCTACATCTATTGGGCAATTGAATGCACTCCAAAACCTTCATTTCAACAAATGTTCGAGCTTACAAGAATTACCTACATCTATTGGCCAATTGAGTGCATTCCAAAACCTTCATTTGTCATGGTGTTCGAAATTGCAAGAATTACCTACATCTATTGGCCAATTGAGTGCACTCCAAAACCTTCATTTGAATGAATGTTCGAGCTTGCAAGAATTACCTACATCTATTGGGCAATTCAGTGCACTCCAAAACCTTCATTTGAATGATTGTTCAAGCTTGCAAGAATTACCTACATCTATTGGCCAATTGAATGCACTCCAAAACCTTCATTTGAACTCTTGTTGGAACTTGCAAGAATTACCTACATCTATTGGGCAATTCAATGCACTCGAAAACCTTCATTTGAACGAATGTTCGAGCTTGCAAGAATTACCTACATCTATTGGGCAATTGAGTGCACTCCAAAACCTTCATTTGAACCGTTGTTGGAACTTGCAAGAATTACCTACATCTATTGGCCAATTGAATGCACTCCAAAACCTTCATTTGGACAAATGTTCGAGCTTGCAAGAATTACCTACATCTATTGGCCAATTGAGTGCACTCCAAAACCTTCATTTGAATGAATGTTCGAGCTTGCAAGAGTTACCTACACCTATTGGCCAATTGAGTGCATTCCAAAACCTTGATTTGTGCAAATGTTCGAGCTTGCAAAAATTACTTACATATATTGGGCAATTGAGTGCACTCCAAAACCTTGATTTGAATGGTTGTTCGAGCTTGCAAGAATTACCTACATCTATTTGGCAATTGAATGCACTCGAAAACCTTCATTTGAATAATTGTTCTAGCTTGTAAAAATTACCTACATCTATTGAGCAATTGAGTGCACTCCAAAACCTCCATTTGAATGATTGTTCGAATTTGCAAAAATGACTTAAATCTATAGGGTAATTGAGTGCACTCCAAAATCTTCATTTGTCATGGTGTTCAAAGTTGCAAGAATCACCTATATCTATTGAGCAATTGAGTGCATTCCAGAATCTTCATTTGAACGAATGTTCGAGCTTACAAAAATTACCTACATCTATTGGCCAATTGAATGCAGTACAAAACTTTCATTTGAACGATTGTTAGAGCTCATAAAAATTACTTACATTTATTGGGCAATCGAGTGCACTCAAAATCTTTCCTTTGAGGAGTTGTTCAAGCTTGCAAGAATTACTTAGATCTATTGGCTAATTGAGTGCACTTAAAAACCTTCAGTTGTGGCGTTATTCAGGTTTACAAGAATTACCTACATCTATTCGGCAATTGAGTGCACTACAAAACCTTCATTTGTCATGGTGTTCGAAGTTGCAAGAATTACATACATTTATTGGCCAATTGAATGCATTCAAAAACCTTAATTTGTCAAATTGTTCGAGCTTGTAAGAATTACCTACATGTATTGAGGAATTGAATGCACTCCAAAAGCTTCATTTGATGAATTATTCTACCTTGCAAGAATATGTACATCTATTAATTAATCGGGTGCATTGCAAAACCTTCATTTGAATGATTGTTCAGGCTTGCAAGAATTACTTACATCTATTGGGCAATCGAGTGCACTCAAAATCTTTCATTTGAGGAGTTATTCAAGCTTGCAAGAATTACTTAGATCTATTGGCTAATTAAGTGCATTTAAAAACCTTCAGTTGTGGAGTTATTCAGGTTTACAAAAATTACTTACATCTATTGGGCAACTGAGTGCATTATAAAACCTTCATTTGTCATGGTGTTCGAAGTTGCAAGAATTACATACATTTATTGGCCAATTGAATGCATTCAAAAACCTTAATTTGTTAAATTGTTCGGGCTTGTAAGAATTACCTACATGTATTGAGGAATTGAATGCACTCCAAAACCTTCATTTGATTAATTATTCTACCTTGCAAGAATATGTACATCTATTAATTAATCAGGTGCATTGCAAAACCTTCATTTGAATGATTGTTCAGGCTTGCAAAAATGACATACATCTATTGGCCAATTGAGTGCACCACAAAACCGTAATTTGTGCGGTGTTCAAGCTTGCAAGAATTACTTACATCTATTAGTCAATTGAGTGCACTTGAAAACTTCCATTTGTTAAGGTGTTCAAACTTGCAAAAATTACCCATGTATATTGGTTGATTCAATGCAATCCAAACCTTCATTTGTCGAGGTGTTTGAATTAACAAAAATTACGTACGTCTCTTGGGGAATTGAATGCATGTTAAGAGCTTAAGTTATTGACTAAATGTAGATTATAATGTGTATGATTTTAAGCAAAATTAAAATTATATATTGTGTCAATAAGATTTCACTCATTTTGAATTATTGTACAAATCACATAGAAATGATTTAGGTTTCAAAACTAATTAAAAAATAAAAATCTTGAATTTTTAATTGATTCATGATTGCACTTTTATATTATAATGTACACAAATAAATTATAAAGGTTTAAAAAAACCCTTGCATTACAACATCTTTTTATTAATTTTGAAAATCCAATTTATTGTTGTGAAATGATTAAAAATATATTTAGCCCAAGTACATCTTTAATGGAAAAACATTTTACAATCTCAAAAATTCATAATCATCAACATTATCATAACATAATGTAATAATGAACAAATTTTTTAATTCATATGATTAATTTCCATGACTTCAAGAAATGTGGAAAGCTTTGATGGGGAAGATTGTTTTTAATGGTCGACGTTTTATATGGGTAAAATTTCATGGACAAATTTTCATTAAAATTGGTACTTTGCAATTAAGTTATTATAATTAGGATTATATTTGTTAAATGGTATTGGGGTTAAAAAAATATCGATTTTTAAATTTTGCATCCAAATGTAAACCTAAAATGCTTTAACCTTCACAAAAGACATTAAAATTCCAAGATGTGATTGATTTGTAAATACAATAAAAAATAAAAGATACAAATTAGAACAAATTAGTACATGGATGAAACACAAAATATTGGTATTTGAAAAATGCATCAAAATTCAAACTTGAAAGAAATCATCAATCTTTTCTCTTTGTAATATATTATTTGATTAATGATTAAAGTACATTGAAATGATAATGTTTTCCAAAGTTTCACTCAATTTGAACAAGTTATCAATCTAACAAATTTTTAAGCTCATTATTTTTATATATGAATATCAATTAATTGAAAAATATTCAAAGATCTTGTGTGAGGCTTGGTGTAAGTGCATGGTTGTCTCTTTGTCCAATGATCCTTTTTTGGGTTGGCTTTAAGCTTTTTTTCTGCTAGGTTACATATTCAATTTGGTTTTTTCATTTTTAAACTTTTGGTTTGTGACATTGCATCTTGGGAGACATTTAATATAAAGTATGCTACATACTCAATTTGGTTTTTCCATCTTTTCCATCTTTGGTTTATGACATTGCATCATGGGGGACATTTAATATAAAGTTTGGGATTTATGTGTGTTAAATGACCATTTTTAGGGGGTATTAAATAATTGTCCAACCTATTTTTTATCATTATATTATTATTTAATTTTATAATATATACATATTAAACCCACCTTATATTAATTATAATTCATTATTTCAAATTATTACATATCTTATATTATAATTACATTGATCATTTCAATAAAATGTACTTTATATTTTAATTAATTAATTAATTTTTTACCCAACAACAATTATATATTGCACCTTATTTTTTATTCACATATTTTTCGACTTTTTTATTAATGTTCTTTTCAAGCAGTGCATTTGTAACCAATCTTTGGATTGTATGGGGAACCAGCTTTTTTTTATTGTGCCCATTGTGGAAAAAAAAACTTTTTGTGATGCTATGTGGAAAAAAGAATGACTTCCCACAATGTTATGTGAGATGTTTTTGTGTCTATTACAAGAGATGCAAAATTTCACCTTCTATGTGGGTACATCCATATTTTTTTGTCACTTGCCTTTGTCTTCACATCAATGGGTCTATGTGTGGTTTTGATGGTTGGTGGATGTTGTTTGATGTCATCATCACTAACCCCACTTGCACATATTTGGTTTTGCACGCAACTTTATCTCATGGGTGTATTATGACAATTACGACTTAGGTTAAAGATAGGTTTTATTATGATTGATATTTAATGGATATGTTTGTCCTTCTAACCATAGAGGTTTTTAGTTGTCTGCATGAATATTTATCTCATGGGTTTATTATGACAATTATGACTTAGGTTAAAGATAGATTTTATTATGATTGATATTTAATGGATCTGTTTGTCCTTCTAACCACAAAGGTTTTTAGGTGTCTACATGAATAGGTTGACAATTTGTTTTCAGTGATGTGTTAACATGGTATGAATAAATAAGAGCACTGAAAGTTTTTTTATTTTGATTTTGTGTTCATTTTATAAACAAAGCTAGACTGTTAGTGATGTTGCAATGAGCGTGGGTGACCTCTATTTTAAAATGTGTTGTTTGCTATAGGTGAAGGTTTTTATGGCTAGATGTTTTTTTAGGTAATTTTCTTCTTCATTATTTGATATACTTATCACGTTTGAGAAATTTAAATATTTGATTTGTTCCTATTCCATCGCGATCTGCCTTCATTGGAGAATTCTTCATTTGCTAAGACATGAGTCCTTCCATCTTGTGTCATTTTTTCTCCCTTTGTTGGGTGTTTTGTTTTATTAATGATTAATAAGTTTTCATCATTCAAAAGCAAAGTTAAAATTCTTGTAAAAGACTTTTCAATGATGTATTATACAATTTGAGCGTTGCATTGTCACACACTATCAATGACAATCAACTATTTTATTATTTTCTTATGGTTTTCAATAATTCATTATTATTTATTTCAATGTTAAAATTAATTTAAATTAATATACATTTCATGGACATGAAAAGATGCACATTAATTTGCTTTTTCATATTTATGTTGGTGGATAAGGAGAAAGAGTGAGTGAGATAGATATAAAAAGGTGGGATATAGTCATTAAAAATATATATATATATTATTATTAGAAAAAAAAATAGTTAAGCTTAAAAATGAGATAGTTATTTCTGAAATTGTCTTTGGGGACCATACAAAGAATTCAAAAAAATCCCCATATACCAGTTCCGATTACTCGTCACTGAAATTAATCCTTCTTGTGGATGGTTGCCAATGACTATATCACAAAATCCAAAGGAAAAAAA
>Ga0209208_10011699_pt1 | contig 11209 bp, 8 predicted proteins | sample S1TSphfallax_3_FD_187694 | JGI IMG/M metagenome (GOLD analysis project Ga0209208, IMG submission 187694) | Host-associated microbial communities from peat moss isolated from Minnesota, USA - S1T2_Fd - Sphagnum fallax MG (SPAdes) (version 2) | ecosystem: Host-associated > Plants > Peat moss >... | reverse complement strand
AAGCCTGGCCGAAGGCCACCGCGCAGCGGCGCGAAGCGGGCTTTACGAAGATCGTCCGGCTTGCCACGCTCAAACAAACCAGGGCGCTTGACACCAAACACAGTATCTTTTTCTTCAGAAAAAGAAGAGTCTTTCTTCTTTTTTGAAAAAAAGAAGCAAAAAACTTTTATTCCTTTAGGGGCGCGCTGGGTGATAGGCATGCGGGATGCAAGATCGGCTCGATAGGGCGCGCAGGGCGGCGGGCGCGCTGGAAAATCATGTGGCGGATGAATTTCTGGCCGGCCGCCTCAGCCGGCGCGATCTGCTGCGCCATGCCAGCCGCATCGGGATGGGCACCGCCCTGATCGGCGCGCTCGCAGGCGCCAGCCCGGCCCGCGCCACACGCACGGGCAAACCCGGCGCCACCATCCGCGTCGCCGCTCAAATGCCGGCCGGCGCTATCGAGCCGCTCACCGTATCGGAAAGCGGCGGCGTGATGATGCTGTGCCAGACCGGCGAATTCCTGATCCTGTCCGCCTCCGATCTGTCGCTGAAGCCGATGCTGGCACTCAGCTGGAAGCCAAACGCGGATGGCAGCGTATGGACTTTTTCCCTGCGGCCCGGTGTTAAATTCCACAACGGCCACATTTTTACGGCAGCCGACGTTGTGGCAACCATGGACCGGCTCTGCGATCCCAAACAAGGATCAAACGCCCTCTCCGTGATGCGCGGGGTGCTCTCCCCTGGCGGCACAAAGAAGATCGACGATCTGACCGTGCGCTTCGAACTGGAAGCGCCGAACGGCAATTTTCCGTATTTCGTTTGCTCGGAAAACTACAACGCCATCATGCTGCCCGCCGATTACGGCGGCGATTTCGAGAAAAATTTCAATGGCACCGGGCCGTTCCGGCTTGATCGCTACACCCAGAAAGTGGGGGCCAGTTTCGTGCGCAACCCCACCTACTGGGGTCAGCCGGCGCTGCCGGACCGAACGGAATTCAGCTTCTATACCGATCAGCAGGCCGAAATCCTGGCGCTGGAAGACGACCAGGTGGACGTGATCTGGCAAATCTCCGTGCAGGGCGCACAAGGCCTGATCCGCGATCCGGACGTGAAAATCATCGATATCCCGGCCGCCACCCACCGCGAAGTGCATATGCGCTGCGATGCCGGGCCGCTGGCCGATCGCCGCGTGCGCCAGGCCATTGCGCTGACGCTGGATCGCCCCGGCCTGATCCACGGCCTGTTCCGCGGCCTGGCCAAACCAGGCAACGATTCCCCCTTCGCGCCCATCTACCCCTCCACCGACCCGACCGTGCCGCAACGCGTGAAAGACCTGGGCAAAGCCCGCGAACTGATGCACGCAGCCGGCCATGCCGACGGGATCGACGTGACCCTCACCACCGAACGCCTGCAGGAAATTCCCGATTACGCCGTGTTGCTGCAAAACGCCTGCGCCGATATCGGTGTGCGGCTCACCCTGAAAATCGAGGACGAAGCCGCCTATTACGGGGCCGCCCAACCGGGCCGATCCGACTGGCTGGATAGCGAAATGGGCATCACCGATTACGGCCACCGCGGCGTGCCGAACGTCAGCCTCGGCGCACCCCTGTGCAGCAACGGCGCCTGGAACGCAGCGCATTTTTACAACCCAACCTACGACAAGCTGGTGGCCACCTATGTCGCAGCACTCGATCTGCACACCCAACGAGATGCCGCGCGGCAGATCCAGACGCTGCTGCTGGAGGAAACACCGGTTATTATCGCGTATTTCTACGATTTTCTGGTGGCGACAGGGCCTACGGTGACGGGGGTCAATGTTGGGGCGATTTCGCAGTTGTTCTTGCAGGATGCGGCGATAGGGTGAGGAAGAAAGGTCTTCTTTTTTGAAAAAAAGAAGCAAAAAACTTTTACCTATGGGAGTGCATACAGTTTGAATGCGCGTCTGCTGGCAAAGAGACTTACTCTCAGCGCGATAACGCTTTTGCTGCTCAGCGCGGTGGTGTTCGCGGCAGGGCAGTTGCTGCCGGGGGATGTGGGGCGCAGCATCCTGGGGCCGCTGGCGGATGCGCGGGCGGTGGCGGCGCTGAACCACCAACTGGGCACCGATCAGCCGGCACTGACTATGTATCTGCACTGGCTGGGCAACCTGCTGCGCGGCGATATGGGCCAGTCCTATGCCTTCCGCAGCCCGGTTGCCCCCTTCATTGGCCACGCGCTGCTGAAATCGCTGGCGCTGGCGGCCATGGCGGCCGTGATCGTGGTGCCCACTGCCATCGCCGCGGGCGTGTTTGCCGCCCTTCGCGTGGGCAGCTGGCAGGATAGGCTGATCACGCTGGGGGGGCTTTCGCTGACCATCGTGCCGGAATTCGTCTCCGGCATTATCCTGATCCTGATCCTGGGCGTGTGGCTGCGCTGGCTGCCGATTTCCGCCAATACCCGGCCCGGCACCGGCGTGATGGAACAGGCACGCCACCTGATCCTGCCCGCGCTGCCGCTGGTGCTGCTGCTGTTCGGCTATATCGCCCGCATCGCGCGGGCCGGCATGCTGGATGCGCTGGAATCCGACTATACGCGCACCGCCCGGCTGAAAGGCATCAGCCCCAGCCAAGTTCTGCTGCGCCACGTGCTGCGCAACGCCCTGCTGCCGACCATCACCGTGGTGGCCACCCAAACCAGCTACCTGATCGGCGGCCTGGTGGTGGTGGAAACGTTGTTCCGCTATCAGGGTATCGGCAGCCTCATCCTGACGGCGGCACGCGACAAGGATTTCCCGATGCTGGAGGCCGGTATCCTGGTGGTTGGCGCCGCCTACGTGCTCTCCAACGTGGTGGCGGACCTGCTGATCGGTGTGCTGGACCCGCGCGTGGCGATGAGCCGCCGATGAGCGTTCTGGAGGCGCCGATCGCCCAACCTGCCGTTTGGCGCATGCCGCGCATGGTGGCGCGCCTGCTGCAATCGCCCGGCTTCCTCGTTGGGTTCGGCATTCTGCTGTTCTGGGCTATCTGCGCTGTATTTGGGCCCTCTCTGGTGCCGTATAGCCCGTATCGGGACGATCTGATGAACGCGCTGGCCCCGCCCTCCGCGGCGCATTGGTTCGGCACGGATCAGATTGGGCGGGATATTTTTTCGCGCATCATTGCCGGAGCGCGGCCCATCCTTTCCGTGGCGCCGGCGGCGACGCTGCTGGCCACGGTTTGCGGCACCACGCTGGGGTTGATTGCGGGGTATGCCGGGGGTTGGGTGGATAATGTGCTCAGCCGGCTGATCGAGGTGATCCTCGCGCTGCCGCTGATTGTGGTGGCGTTGCTGGTGCTGGTGGCGCTGGGGCCATCCTCGATCAACGTGATGGTGGTGATTGCGCTGGTGTTCACGCCGATTATCGCGCGCACGGTGCGCAGCGCGGTGCTTTCGGAATGCGCGCTGGATTACATGGCCGCGGCGCAATTGCGTGATGAGGGGGCGCTGCACATCATGTTCGTGGAGATTTTGCCCAATATTCTGCCGCCGATCCTGGTAGAGGTGACCGTTCGATTGGGCTATGCCATTTTCACTATAGCTTCCCTGAGCTTTTTGGGTTTCGGCATTCAGCCGCCGTCGCCGGATTGGGGTTTGGCGATTGCGGAGAATTACGGCCTGATTGTTGGCGGCTATTGGTGGACGGTTGGGTTTGCCGCTATGGCCACGGCATCTTTGGTGATCGGGGTGAATTTGTTGGCCGAGGGCCTGCAAAGCGCATTGTCGTCGTGAAAGTACTCGAAGTCATGGGGTCTGGGGCCTTTCGGCCCCAGCGGGGTCCAGGGGCAGAACCCCTGGCCCTGTCTTTTTCTACGCTTTCCGTGTCTTACGGTTCTTCCGCCGTGTTGCGCGACGTTTCGCTGTCGGTTGCTGCCGGCGAGTGTGTCGGGTTGGTTGGTGAATCCGGCTGCGGAAAGTCAACGGCTGCGTTTGCGGCGTTGCGGGCGTTGCCGCGGGCGGGGCGGATTACCGGGGGCAGCATTCACATTGCCGGGCAGGATGTGCTGGCGCTGAGTGCGGCCGGCTTGCGGCAGTTATGGGCGACGCGGGTTTCGATGGTGTATCAGGACCCCAGCCGGGCGCTGAACCCGACATTGACGGTTGGCGCGCAGGTGATGGAGGCGTTTACCGTGCTTGGCGCCGCCAATCCGCGGGCGCGGGCCGAGGCGGTGTTGGCGAAGGTTCAGATCGCCTCGCCGGCGCGGATTATGGAAGCCTATCCGCATCAGCTTTCCGGCGGCATGCAGCAGCGCGTGGTGATTGCCATGGCGCTGGCCAAGGATCCGGCGCTGCTGATTTTGGATGAGCCGACGACGGGTCTGGATGCTACCGTTGAGGCCGAGGTGCTGGATTTGGTGGATGCGCTGCGGCGCGAATCCGGCACCGCGGTTTTGTTGATCAGCCATAATCTGCCCATGGTTGCCCGCATGTGCGACCGGATTGGCGTGCTGTATGCCGGCACGCTGGTGGAGGAGGGGAAGGCGGGCGATGTGTTGGGGCGCCCCAGCCACCCCTACACCACGCGGTTGTTGCGGTGCCTGCCGCAGGGTGGTCGGCGCAAGCAGGATGGCATGTTGCAGACTATCGCCGGCCAGCTTCCGCCGCCGGGCAGCCGGCATGTGGCTTGTGTGTTCGCGGCGCGCTGCGATGCGGTGCAGGAGATTTGCCGCACCACGCCGCCGCCGATGCGCGAGGTGGCTGGCCATCGGGCGCTGTGCCATTTCACCCCGCCTTTCCCTGCGATGGCGGACGATGCCGCGGGGGTGGCGCCCACGGCTTTGGCTGGGGGGCCGGTGTTACGGGCGGAGCATTTGTGCAAGACGTATCGCACGCCAGGGGGTGGCACCGTGCGGGCGGTGAGCGACATTTCTTTCACGCTGGCGGCGGGGGAGACGCTGGGGCTGGTGGGGGAATCGGGCAGCGGCAAAACGACGCTGGCGCGGCTGTTGCTGGGGTTGGTGGCGCCTGACACCGGGGGGCGGATTTTGCTGGATGGGGCGGTGATGGCGCCGTCGGTGAAGGCGCGGTCGCGGGTGCATCGGCGTGCGGTGCAGATTGTGTTTCAGCATCCGGATTCGGCGCTGAACCGGGCGCATACGGTGCGGCATATTTTGCGGCGGCCGTTGCGGCATCTGGCGCGGCTTTCGGGTGGGGCGCTGGTGGCGCGGCTGGCGGCGTTGGCCGATGGTGTGCGGCTTGGGCCTGCGCATCTGGCGATGCGGCCGCGGGCGCTATCGGGCGGGTTGAAGCAGCGTGTGGCGATTGCGCGTGCGTTTGCGGGTGGGCCGCGCGTGGTGATTTGCGATGAGCCGACCTCCGCTCTGGATGTATCGGTTCAGGCGGCGATTTTGAATTTGCTGGCTGATCTGCAGCGGCGGGAGCGGGTGAGTTACGTTTTCATCTCGCATGATTTGAACGTGGTGCGGTATTTGGCGGATCGGATTGCGGTGATGTATCTCGGCCGGATCATGGAAATCGGGCCGGCGGAGGCGGTGATTGCCGGCCCGCATCATCCGTATACGGCGGCTTTGTTGTCGGCGGTTCCTTCGTTGGCGGATGGCGCGCGGATCAGGTTGGAGGGGGAGATCCCGAGTGCGTCGGCGGTGCCGAGCGGTTGCGTGTTTCATACGCGGTGCCCGCGGAAGATCGGGGTGATTTGCGAGACTGATGAGCCGGTGTTGCCTGACGCCGTGCACGCCTACCGCTGCCACATCCCTGTTGCTGACCTGTGAGTCCGCGACAGAAGGTTAAAAGTTTTTTGCTTCTTTTTTTCAAAAAAGAAGTTCTTCCTTTTCTGGGTATATGATGCGCTCTGTTGTTGCTGTTGTATGTGCCGCTTTTTTCTTATGTGCTGCCGCACCCGAATATGTGGCGGTTGGCAGTTCGTTTGCCGCCGGCCCTGGGATTGGCGTTCGTGCGGCGGGGAGTGTGGCGCGGTGCCTGCAATCGGCCAGCAATTATCCGCATCTTCTGGCGCGCAAGCGTGGTTTGACCCTGGAGGATCGGACATGTTCGGGGGCGACGACGCAGGATGTGCTGGTGGGTGGGCAGGGTGGCTTGCCGGCGCAGATCGATGCGGTGGTTCCGGGCACGCGGCTGGTGACGGTGACGGTTGGCGGCAACGATGTTTTTTACATGCGCAATTTGTGGGCGTGGTCGTGTGACGGGGCGCCTGGTGTGGTGGGCATGTTTCTGCGGTTGCGCGTGTGCAATGCGGTGCCGCCGGATCGCGTGGAGGCGGCGTTTGCGGGGCTTGAGGCGCATTTGCGGGAGATTGTGCGCCAGGCTCGGCTTCGCGCGCCTGGCGTGCGGGTGATCTTTGTGGATTATGTGACGGTTCTGCCGGAGCGCGGGATGTGCGCGCAGGCGCCGATGAGTGCCGCGCAGTATGATATGGCGCGCGCGGTGGCGCGGCGGCTGTTGGAGATGACGCACACGGTGGCGGCGGAGACGCATGCGGGTTTGGTGCGCGCTTCGGATCTGACACGCGGGCATGATGTGTGTGCGGCTGATCCGTGGCTGACGGGGTTTGCGTTCACGCGCGGGGTGGATGGGTTTGGGGCGCTGCCGTATCATCCGACGCAGGCATCGATGGATGCGGTGGCGCGGGCGGTGGATGGGGTGTTGGGGGCGAGTTAAAGAGCCTTTCAAAACCTGCCCTGGCGGCCATCTGGCGCCCGTTTTTTGCGCTCCGGTGCTCACCGCCCCCAAACGGCCGCTCCGCTCCGGTGCTCGAAAACGAACGCCATCTGACTCGCCATGCCAGGTTTAGAAAGGCTCTTTTAGAAAAAGCAAACCACGAAGACACCAAGGCACGAAGAATACACGAAGAAGAGTTTTCGCCCTTGGTCTTCGTGATAATCTTCGTGTGTTGGTGCCTTCGTGGTTTGCCTTCTGTATCGGCCGAAGCCACGTGCGCGAGGCTTCACGCGAAATCGACGCCCTCGTAGATTTCATCGAAGGTCAATGTGATTGCAAACTCCGGCAGGCCAACCGGGCCAGCCTCATCCGGAGGCTCGCTGCGCCACGCGCGCTCGCCGGGCGGGCGCCAGAATATGCGGATGGCGCGGCTTTCAGACTCGACGAGGACGTAGCGCAGGATGGTTGGCACCGATCCGTATTCGTCGACTTTCTCCTCCTCGTCCCGCCGACGGTTCTCCCTGCCGGGGGAGAGAACCTCGAACACGATAATGGGGGCGGCGATGGCGACGGATGTTCGGCTCGGTGCCGAGCAGGCGATGAACGCGTCTGGTTCGCGCAGGGCGCCGCCGACGGTTTCGATCGGCTGCTGGGGACCGTAGATCCGGCAGGCTTTGCCGGCGGGCAGCCTGGCACGGATGGTTTCACGGATATTCCGGGCGATCTCGTTGTGCCCAAGAGTCGCGGGCGCCATTGCCACGGGGCGGGCCCCGTCGAACTCGTAGCTTCCGTCGCCCGGCTGAGCGTCGGCCCAGGCCAGGAATTGCTCCTTGGTCCAGACATCCGGATCGATGCGTCGGGCGGCCACGGTCTTGGGTCTTGCCTCGGCGGTGCAATGTAGAGAGACCATCGGATCGGTGCAACAACACTGTCGCCCAAAAAAGGCGACAGTGTTCGGGAAGAAAGGCCTTCTTTCTTGAAAGAAAGAAGCAAAGAACTTTTACCTATTGGCAGGCGAGACATTCTTCGTAGTTGGTCGGTTTGGCGGCAAGGGGAACAGGCAACGGATCGTTTGCGGGGCCCATGTCGACCAAGGAGGATTTCGGCATGTCGCTCACCGTATCCGCCCGCTGGATGGACAAAGACCGGCAATAATACAGCGAACTGATCGAAACCGCCTTCCAGCAAAGCTCGTAAACACCACCTTATGCAGCTCCAACTTGCTGCGCATTTGTTGGTTATCGGCGCAATGCAAGATCGTATTGCACCTTGCACTTTTTCGATGCATGGAAAGCGAAAATTTGTTGTCGGGTCGGCCACCTCGGAGCTTATTTGCTTTCTACAAATGCGCGGTTAGACTCCGAGCTATCTCTGCCCTAGGTAACCTAAAAGCATTCGACCGGTAGCCCAAACCAATCTCGCTTCCACCTTCTAATTGGATGCATATGTCTTCCGGATTTCTTTGGAGGTCGTAGGTTTGCCGCGGTGGAATTGTAATGCGAGGAGCATCGTTCTTAACGTTAACGTAGGCATAATACACGAAAACCTTTTCTTCGCGGCGCACTATCGCCGTTTGTAAATTGGCTGGATCAGATACTACTAAATGGCCATTTGAATAGACGTCACTGAGTGCCAAATTAATCGCATCTTTTTTATCTTTGCAAAAAGTCGCTGTTATTCCTAGATTGTAGCCGCCAGTCAGGGCAAAATTATGCAGGTTCACGCGACTGGAAAAGAATATCTTCAAAGCTGGTAGCGGCGATACCAAGGCCCTTCCAGCTCGTTCACCTTGGCTAGGGGCTGCTCCATTTAGTTGGGAATCAGCCGCGCCATTACCAATAAGCTCGTTGCGCTCTCTTTGAGAGTGCCAATCCACCTCTTCGGCAGACAAGAAAGTCAGGTCACTGGGCGTATCAACGGCAATGCAGCCAGAAAGGAGAGCTGCCATCATAGCTAATCCTACAGGCGCAGACCCTTTAATAATTACTAACGTTTGACTTGCTTTCAGCGTCCAAATTGCCAGTAGGCCATTGCGCCACCGTGATCCGCTGGGACACCTCATCAGGCGATGAACGCGTCTGGTTCGCGCAGGGCGCCGCCGACGGTTTCGATCGGCTGCTGGGGACCGTAGATCCGGCAGGCTTTGCCGGCGGGCAGCCTGGCACGGATGGTTTCACGGATATTCCGGGCGATCTCGTTGTGCCCAAGAGTCGCGGGCGCCATTGCCACGGGGCGGGCCCCGTCGAACTCGTAGCTTCCGTCGCCCGGCTGAGCGTCGGCCCAGGCCAGGAATTGCTCCTTCGTCCAGACATCCGGATCGATGCGTCGGGCGGCCACGGTCATGGGTCTTGCCTCCGCGATGCAATCTAGGGAGGCCATCTGATCGGTGCAACAACACTGTCGCCCAAAAAGGCGACAGTGTCAGGAAGAAAGGCCTTCTTTCTTGAAAGAAAGAAGCAAAGAACTTTTACCTATTGGCAGGCGAGACATTCTTCGTAGTTGGTCGGTTTGGCGGCAAGGGGAACAGGCAACGGATCGTTGGCGGGGCCCATGTCGATCAACGAGGATTTCGGCATGTCGCTCACCGTATCCGCCCGCTGGATGGACAAAGACCGGCAATAATACAGCGACTTCACGCCACGCTTCCACGCCAGCATGTGAATCTCGTGCAAATCCCGCTTGTGCACGTTGGCGGGCAGAAACACGTTCACGCTCTGGCTCTGGCAAATGAACGGCGTGCGATCCGCCGCATGCTCGATGATCCAGCGCTGATCAAGCTCGAACGCGGTCTTATATACCGCCTTCTCCTGCTCGGTCAGAAAATCCAGATGCTGCACGCTGCCGGCGCGTAGCGTGATCGAGGACCATACCTCATCGGTATCGCGGCCGAGCCTGGCCAGCAATTGCTGCAAATGCCGGTTGCGTACAGTAAAACTGCCGGAAAGGGTTTTCTGCAGGAACACGTTGGCCGCAATGGGCTCGATCCCTGGGCTCGCATTACCGGCGATGATGGAGATCGACGCGGTGGGGGCGATCGCCATCTTGTTGGAAAACCGCTCCATCACGCCGAAATCGGCCGCATCGGGGCAGGCACCACGCTCCTCCGCCAGCAGGCGCGAGGCAGCATCGGCCTGTTCGCGGATATGCTTGAACATCCGCTTGTTCCACACTTTCGCGATCACGCCTTCAAACGGCACGTTTTGCGATTGCAGGAACGAGTGATAGCCCATCACACCCAAGCCGACCGAGCGCTCGCGCATCGCGGCGTATTTCGCGCGCTCCATCTCCTCCGGCGCACGGTCGATGAAGTCCTGCAACACGTTGTCGAGGAAACGCATCGTGTCCTCGATGAACAGCGGATGATCCTTCCACTCGAACCAGGTTTCCAGGTTCAGCGAGGAGAGGCAGCACACCGCCGTGCGCTGCTTGCCGTACTGATCGGCTCCGGTCGGCAGCGTAATCTCGCTGCACAGATTGGAGGTTTTCACCTCCAGCCCGGCAAATTTGTGGTGATCCGGCCGCGCATTGTTCACGTGGTCGGAGAACACCAGATACGGCTCGCCCGTCTCCACGCGCGCGATCAGGATGCGAATCCACAAAGATCGCGCGGAAATCTGCCGCACGATGCTGTTATCCTTCGGCGACCGCAGAGACCACATCTCGTCGGCTTCCACCGCGCGCATGAAATCGTCCGGCACCAGGATGCCGTGATGCAGGTTGGGGGCCTTGCGGTTGGGATCGCCACCCGTGGGACGGCGGATTTCGATGAATTCCTCGATCTCCGGATGCGCCACCGGCAGATACACGGCCGCCGAACCGCGGCGCAGCGAGCCCTGACTGATGGCGAGGGTAAGACTGTCCATGACCCGGATGAAGGGGATGACGCCGCTGGTCTTGCCGTTCTGGCCGACTTTCTCGCCGATCGAGCGCAGATTGCCCCAGTAGCTGCCGATGCCGCCGCCCTTGCTGGCCAGCCAGACATTTTCGTTCCACAGGCCGACGATGCCGTCCAGGCTATCCGAGGCCTCGTTGAGGAAGCAGGAGATCGGCAGGCCGCGCTGGGTGCCGCCGTTGGAGAGCACGGGGGTTGCCGGCATCAGCCACAGGCGGCTGATATAGTCGTAGAGGCGCTGGGCGTGGGCGGCATCGTCGCCATAGAAGCTGGCGACGCGGGCGAACAGGTCCTGATAGCTTTCGCCGGGCAGAAGATAGCGGTCGTCCAGCGTGGCGCGGCCGAAATCGGTGAGCAGCGCGTCGCGCGCGCGATCGACCCGGACCTGGTGGCGGCCCCTCATCTGGACGGCGTCGTCTAGCAAGGCGATCTCTCCCGGGTCACGAATCGTCATGCCATCCATCCTGAACTGCCCTTTGTTCGCGTCAAGCGGCGTCGCGGTTCGCTTCGCACGTCGAACCACCATATGTGGTTTGGATGCCAACGCGCCACAACTATATGCAGGATGTCGATGGAATCGCTGGCGACCTGTGGCGCGGTAAGCGGGCCGATTTGCGGCTATCTCGCGCGCCCCGCATGAGGTAAATGGCCCCTCTGCGCCCGGTTTCCAACGGTGCCGGC
>Ga0209208_10011698_pt1 | contig 11209 bp, 14 predicted proteins | sample S1TSphfallax_3_FD_187694 | JGI IMG/M metagenome (GOLD analysis project Ga0209208, IMG submission 187694) | Host-associated microbial communities from peat moss isolated from Minnesota, USA - S1T2_Fd - Sphagnum fallax MG (SPAdes) (version 2) | ecosystem: Host-associated > Plants > Peat moss >... | reverse complement strand
GCCCCTTATGTAGGAAATATTTAAATACCTATTCTTCCAATTTAAAAGGAACTTGATATGTTAGGATTGTTGTCCCTAATATGGAAATTGTGTTCAAGAAGGGAAATAGAATTGTTAGAGTATATGTTAGAATTATATCCAAATTACTATGTTGGGTGTTAGAACATGGCCTTATGAGAGAGAATGTCTTGATTAATGAAAGTGAAGATCATGTTGATTTATGCGTAGGATAGATATTAAGAATGCTACTGATTAATAATAGGATAACAATTTAAGATGACCTAACAACATGGATGAGTTGTGGGGTAGGGTATTTGAAGATGTCAATGATTGGGTGGAAAGGTTGGAAATGGCAACAAAAGTAAAAGGGATTGATGAACAAAATTTGTTCAAGATTAGTAGATTGAACTTAAAAAGAAAATCCAAATAATGTTCCAAGAAACTATTCACAACTCCTATTAATTAGCAAGCCATCTTGAAAGTAGCAATGTTATTGAAATATGGGAATGTTGATAAGGAGGAAATTATAACTAAATCAAATGTGATCAAACATGATTTCAAACAATGGGTGCAAGCTTATTATGATAAAATGGAAAACTTGTTTATAAGAAGCAAGCTTGAAGATGCAAAACAAAAGAAAAGGTTTTTTTTTCAACTTTGTCTATTTTATTTTTTTAATTGTGTAATGTGGGATTATGTAAACATGGATGTTAAGTTTGTTGCAACTTTAACAGTAGAATGGGTAGTGGTTGAAATGGGTGAGATTCCTTTTAAATCTTTGAAAAAAGAGTTGGAAAAGGGAATTATGGTTGATGCAATGGTGGAAAAATAGGTCAATTCTTTTACTAAATCATTCATGGGTAGATGTAGGGTTAAATAACTCCTTTTTGACAAATAAAATGTCTTTAAAAATCCATTGTTTGGTGTTAAATTAACATAAATGGGGGACTAGGTTAATGAACTAATTAAGTTCATATGAAAATATACCCACTTAGACATCTTTTTGACATACATTTTACAAGGAAAAAAAATCATCAATCCAACAAAAAATGACCCATGTAAAGACTTTTGAAAATAAGGTATAGATTTTGGTCATTCAAAAGTCCATAACTATATTTTGGTTAAAGCTTTTGTAATGAAAATTTCAAATCTATGTTTTTTTTCCATTGATCAAATATTAAGTTCCTATAAGATTTTTTTAATAAATGATATTGAAAATTTCATATGTATGGGAAAAGCAGATGATCGAAACAGTTCATATGTTTTCACTTCAAAAGTCCATTATTACATAATAGGTGCACATTTATTGTGCACAAATTATATAAATAGTTTTTTTATTGAAGTTGAAAATCTTGAACCGTCCCAATTGTGCATATAAATGGTTTTTATGGCATGTTAATGACATTTTAATTCACTACACCCTGTAAAAAGTTACAATGGGACACAAAAAGTGAGCAACTATAACTTACATTCACCTTCATAAACTTTTCAAACAAGGAGTTTCAACAAGTCATGGAGCAAGTTCTCCAAGAGCTAATCATTCTTCTACATGCCAGATATGCAATTCTATAGATCATGTTGCTACTATATGTTTAAGAATAGGAGATTTAAAATCCAAATGTGGTAAATGTGGTGATCTTCCTCATAGGACAAAAAATTATGGCGTTAGATGTGGATATTGTATAAAAATGAACCATATAGAAAACATGTTGGAAGAAGGGGAAAGATGTCAAACCATGAGTTTGCAACCAATAATTAACTATAAGTTCTTGTTGATGATGAGGCCATTACATTGGAGAAATTGAATCAATTGTGTGGGACCAAACATGATATCTTTTGTGGTGCAAAACTACCAAGAAAAAGGTTGCAAATGGAGATGGCACCAAAAATTGATAAAGTTGAAGACAAAACCATGGAAACATGACCAATGGATATATGCATAGTTGAAGATCCTTAAACAATTTATCAAATGCAATATTGCCTTATCTTCAATGGAGAAAATTTTATTTATTCTTGGAAAATTAAAGTACCTTGAGAGTTTGGTTACGTTGGCATGGAAGAAATGAGATGAGAACTTGAAATCATTTAATGCATTCAAGTTAGAAAAAACTTTGGCAATCCATAAGATTTGTATCAACAAGAGTCACAAGAGTAACAATTTACATATTCTAGTAGAAGTTAACAACCATGTGGTGGAAAGGGTTGGTTGATATGGGAACATTTTTGTCTATCGTGGCACTAAAATGGTATGTGAAGTAAGAATTATGCATATGGTGGTGGGGTCAAAGTCATATAAGATTGATTTAAGTGTAGCATTTCATCACAAATATAACATTTCATGATGCAATAATGAAAATCATGCAAAATTTGTTCATTCATAATTCGTATGTTTCATGCATTGATATCATGCATTGAAAACACATTTGACACATGGATTTACATGAAATTGAAAATTTGTGCAACATTCATTCATTCATAGGTTCATACTTCATCCATCAACACATTTATCTATGTGTCAAACGTGTTTTCGACACATGATATTCATGTGTAAAATGTATGAACCTACGATGAACAAATGTCGCACAAATTTCATTATTAATTCATCACATGTTAAATTTTCTGATGTTAAGCATTGGGAAGGATAAATGAGATACCTATAAGGGTTGGAGAAATGTTTCATGACATTTGTGATTGTAGACCCATACATTTATCATCTTTTGTTGAGATTGGATTTGTTGATAAAGATAAGGACAATTGTGGATGTGGAGAAGGGAATGATCCAAGTTAAGCAAGGACCCAAAACAAAATATAAATATTACCATGTTGAACATGGTTAATATGTTGCAAGTTGTTAAAGAAAAAATGCAACCTAAATCCAATGTAGATCAAGAAAATGCAATGAAGATGGATGTAAGTTTGTAACATATGGACATTACAAATGATATACATAGTTTGGATTTTGTTTTAGAGAATAATCAAACTAGTGGGGAATATAATCAAGATGCATTTGAAGATGGAAATTGTGAATGTGAAGTTGCTGAACAAGCTTGGAGAACATATTACAGATACGCAAGGGTTTTCGTTGTGCCACATTACTTCGAGTAGGTTATCTTTTGGGGAAGAGGTAAAAATGAAGAGGCAAATAGATGATTTGGTTGCATTGGGGAAAATGAAACCTAACACATCAAAATATGCTTATAGAATGACACTTTTCAATAAAGAAAGATGGGAGTTGTTGATTATGTGGGGACTACATGTCATTGAATCAATAGACTAAAAGAGATGCATTCCTAATGCCTTTGATTGAAAATGTTTTGATGTCTAGCTAAGGCGATCTTAATGGTTTTCTACTTTAGATCTATAGTTTAATTTTTGGGAGATAAAGATGGCACTTGAAGATGTAAGGAAAATAACCATAATTATGAAAGTTGGATTGTTTGATTGGAATGTTATGCCTTTTGGCATGAAAAATGTGACTAACATTCTTTCAAAAATGATAATTGAGGTTTTTGGAAAATACATAGACAAGTTCTTGAAGATGTTTGTTGATGACCTTAACATATACATCATGACATGGGAAGAACATTTGGAACATTTCTCATTCATGATGTTCAAGTTAAGGGAAGTCAATTTAAAACTTAATTTAGGCAAATGTGAATTCACCAAGACTTGTGTTAGAATTTTGGGTCATGTTGTGAATAGGGAGGGACAACCAAATCAAAGGAAAATTAAGGCAATATTTGAATTTCCAATACCTACATTTGTGACTAATGTCCATGCATTTTTTAAACTTATTGGTTATTACATGAATTATTTGAAGGGGTATTCCTACATATTTGTGCCTTTTTTTGGACTATCAAAGAAGGATACAACATTTTCATGGAATCTTGTTATCATAATGCATTTGATATGTTAAAAATGTATTAGTTAGGGCAACCATTCTAATTAGGCCAAATTTCACTAACCTTTCATTTTGGATGTAGAATGGTCAATCCGAGGTGTTGGAGTCAAAGTATTGGTGCCATTCTATCATGACAATAAGGAAAGAATGAAAGGGTTGTAGCTTATGTGAGCAAAGGGCTCTCACATGTTCAAAAGAAGTTTCACCCAATGGAAAGTGAATGATATGGGGTACCATGCATTTTCAACAATACCTATATTGGAATCATTTTACCCTACACATTGTTCACAAACTATTGGAATGGTTAAATACTACGTCACACACATATGAAAGAAGAGGAAGGTGGATCAATATGTTGCAACTTGCTTCAATTTTTAAAAGTGCATTATGTAAGGTCCAAACACACAAATGATGATGCATTAAGCAAGATTCAAATGGGATGTGTGGATGAGGATGAAAATTTCTAAAAATAAATATAAGAAGGAAAGAAAGATGTGAATGGAATTATTCTAGAAATATGGATATTTGGAATGATGATCAAACCATGATGGTTGTAAATGGAAGAGATGTTCTTGTGGATTATAATATGAATGAAAGTGTTAAAATTTAAAAAAGATTATATTATCATTGGAAACATGATAGCTTGATGTTAAAAAAATTGGTGTTTTCAAAACCTGAGGAACACAAGTACACTATTTTAAATTTGCATTAAGAGATTGGACATTTTGGTGAAGGATGCATGGTTATTAAGTTAATAGACACCATTTGTGGCACAACAAAATTGAAGATGTGAAGGTTTGATTTGTGCTTGTAAATAATGTTAGTTTGTGAATAAAAGTAATAGTATTAGATTGGATGCAAGGATTTCAAAAGTATATTGGTATGGGATCATTTCCATAAAGTTGTTTTTGATACAACAAGTCCGTTATTAAATTACAATAACAAACTTAAGTATCAATAGGGTAATTGACAATGTGGGCCAAACAAAAATAAAACATAAACAAATTTATCCTTTGAGGAAGGGAAATCATATTTTTTAGGGTTCATTGAAGGGTTGAGTTATGTCAAAATGAAGAAATTTAAAAATAAAAAATGATAATAAATATATAATAAATGGTTTTGGCATAAGTCAACCCTTCAATTTTTTATTTTTAAATTTCTTCATTTTGACATAACTCAACCCTTCAATTGATTTGTGCATCAATTTTTGAAATATCCACTAAATAGGGGATTTAATAATCATAAAGCTGGAAGTAGATGAGTCCTCAAAGGCATGGGAGGAACTAACAAAAGACTTTAGGGGGTTAATGCAACTTGATCTATTGTGGTTCAGGTTAAATATAAATGAATGTTTATAAGGAATTTACAATGTTGCACATGTGTGGGGGAGGTCAAGTGCCTATCAATATGGGAGCTTTGAATGTAGGTTTTTTTCTCTAGGAATTCACTTATTGTGTGAAGTTTCAATTGGTGATGTTCTTGATAGGTTGGGAATTTTTCTTGTTAGTACCTTCCCAATTAGTGATTATAGAAGAGTCAATATGAATTAGTTGTTGTGACATTTTGTGTGAGGCAAGTTATGATGTTTTAAAAAGGGTTTATGAGATGTATGTCTAGGATGCCATATCAAATGATCATGATAGCCCAATGAGTGGAGATCCATAGTGATTTGATCCCCTTCATGCCAATTGTTTAGGATTAGATTTTAGTCACATAGTAATATTTGTAGGAGAAGTTATGGATATGTAGGATTGTATCTGATGTGAATTATTCTTATTTGAACATCCATTTGTGTTCTTGCCACACGTGTTGTTGTGAGTCCATAGCATAGATATTGCACCCTACTTTTTTTGGTTACAACATGCCACCACATGTCAACATGCATATGGGCCCAAGGTCCTTTAGTGACAAGATCCCAAGAAAATTCATAAGAAGCCATATGTTGCCACTAAGGAAGACACAAACCCAATTTGCAATAGTGGAAAGTGGTTCTGGTCCATGTGGAGTGGAATTTCTCAAGTAATAACCTTTTCCTTGACTTAGTCCTGAATTCATTGCCACTAATAAGCACTACTTGGTGCTCGTAGGAGGACTCTAACCAATTCCTCTATTAACATCAAATTGTTTAATAACTCTAACAACACTATTGCACTCTGGATGAGCCACACCAAGCTGGAACAAAAATGGAATTGCCAAACCTTTGCTCTTAGAGAAGGTCAGCCTCTTATCCAGTTCCACCATAGTGACTTCCAATACCTATGTAAGTGGGTAAGTATCAGTGTTGTGTGATTATTTGAATTTTAGAGAACTGTCGATTCTGTTCTTAAGAATATTTCAGAGTAAGAGAACCATCAATTTCAGCTCTTTGAAAAAAATCAGAATAAAAAAACGGTTGGTCCTAGTTATTTCAAAAACCTTAAAGAACTTGAGATTTTCATGAGAGAATCAGTAAAAGGATTAGCAGTTCTATGTCCAGTTATTTGATTTTTTTCAATTTTTTGGGAACCATGGTTATATATCAAAATCTGGTCTTTTTGACATTTTTTTAGAATCATGGTTATGAAGCCTAAGAACCACCTTGATAACTATTGAGGTCTGTTCCTGTTTCTAAAATTCGCCCATGGATTGAGGTTTAGGGTTTAAGGATATAACTAAGGTTTTGCTATATAATCATGGGTCTGTCCCTGTGTTTAATAACTGTGTAGGTGCCTCATAGGTACACAATGTAAGTGATTATTATGGAGGTGGGTACGTATGTAAGGCACATGGCAATGTAAGTGATTATTATGGAGGTGGGTTAGTATGTAAGGCACATGGTCACTACTACTCGGTAGGTAGATGCATGTGAATGGTTGGTGCATATCTAGCCATTTTGGAGGGTTAGCTGTTGGACAGAAATACAATGAACAAGTGTTTGCTGTCCACATATCATCCATCTTGTATGGTGCGCTGGTGGGTGTTGGTTCACTCTGGGCCTGTCTCTCTATACTCAAAAGCAGTGTCGAGAATGCATCAAAGTCCCTTTTGTTATCAATTCAGCATCTCTTTTAGTTAGGACTCTGGCCATTCGTTAAACAACAAAATGTTCCCAACACTTAACTGACAACTGCAACTTCACCAAATATTGATGTCAGCAAAAGGCATATTGATACTAAGTTCTACTTCAAATGGAAATAAAGTGCATGTCTTGATTCTTTGAAATAAAGTGTTGCTTCTGACTTTTTGTTGAATCCGCACCGACTTAAGTTAATTTCCCAAGCGAGAAAAAAGCTCTCATGTAAATAACAAGGAAAGACTTTTACTCATTAGAGTAGGTCAGCTCACATGCAGCATTTGGCTTTCCAACAATATTTCTCCCATCCAAAATTCTTTATGTGCTGATTCCAAGCCTCTCACCCAGAAACATGAACCTGAGACACTATATAAGATTAAAAATTACTAATAGCAAACCACTTGGACCAATCAATATATTTGACCAATCAAGAGCAAATGTTAGATTCTGCATGTGACTTTCGTCAGTCTCAAAATGTTGGGAAAAATGCTGAGCCACACCATTTTATTGGGCTTATTGGGCAAATTGTTATGGATCAAAACATGCTGTGCAATGTGTTTGTGGAGTTGCTTTTGGGGAGGACAAGAGAAAGTGTGATTTCCTTTTCAAGGACATTTGGCTTGGAGTGCCCAGGTTATTGGATTTTTTTATGAATTATTTTTCTTGTGCTAAGAATGTAAAGAAGCAACCAAACAAACAAAAGTTTGTTGTTCAAGCCATAAGGTTATAATGTAGAGGTATGAGTATTTCACCCCATGGCTATGAACATGATTCAATCTTTGTTGGAAACCCTGAAAACCGAGTCAATTTCCCTACATGTAGGTGCAAGATGAGTGGCAAAGCAACACGTGATTTGACAATGACGCATTGTGCATGACTTTCTAACAGTTGCACGGGGCTAGTGGTTTTCACAAAAGAAGTAGAATATCATCAAAAGATGGTGCTGTTCATGCTCAAGCATGGTTTCTTCACAGTTGCCAAGGCTAGTTCTTGTGGAATGAATCAAGTAGAATATCATAAGAAGGTGATGGTGTTCACGGTGGACAATCAACCACGGATCATCCATGGATGGTGAGACGACAAAGAATTTTTCTCTAGATATTATTCTAATATTTTGCATTATCCAAGTTCAACTACCATCTCTTATGAAAGAATTTTTTTGTTGATTCCCCCCCCCCAATCCATTTTCTCTAGCCATACATGTACCCAAAGAAAAGTCTAAAGAGATGGCGCTTGAATCTATACCAAGTGCTTCATGGGGGTTTGCAGATTCTCCTTATGATGTGGCCATTTCCCGTCAAAGTCCCCCCTTGTGTATTTGTCCTGTTGTCCCAGCCCGGCTTTCATTCTGTACCCCAAACTCATTTTCTCATCCACTCACGTCCCCACAATATCTATATTTGCAACTGCTTCCCCAAGCTACATTGTCCCCGGTCATACCTGCAATGCAAATTTGAAGTAGCACCATTTGTCCTTTTTTCATTCTTTGCAGTAGATCAAAGAGAGGAAATTGTCACATAGGACCCTCCTTAGCTCCATTTTGGCTCATATTTCCATGTCAAAAAATTTGGATTAAAGGAATTCATTGGTTCCATTTTGTTCCTAGTATTATCTTCTCGCTAGCCACTAGCCCAAAAATTCCAAACAACCTTAACTTTACTCTAAATAATCATTAAAAAAAATTTTGCATCTGTCCCCACTTGTGTGCATGCTCCCTGAAAGAAGTGCAAAATGTTGCATTTTGATCAAGGTCCCAATCTCCTAATGGAAGGGAAATTGAGGGTCACTTCACTCATGCTCCATATATGAAAACATTTCAAGGCCAACAACAAGTCTGTGTAGCACCTCCTCTCATCCCTTCCAATGGCAATCCGAGCTTTCATCACTACACAAAAGATTTTTTTGGAACCTTTTTTGTTAGTCAAAAATAGCGAAAAAAATCTCTTAATTTTTTCCCCCACAAGTTATTTCCCACCTAAAAAGAAAAATCTCAACACAAATCAAACAAGTTTAGACCATCCCAATTACTATAGGTTGTCTTTTAAAGAGCTAAGCATCATTTTCCATTTTTGTTCTATCCTTTTTGTTTCATAGCCAACTATGATTTTCACAACATGTAGGCTCAATAAGACCTCACCTTAACATGCAAGACTTTATCAACACTTGTGACAAACCTTCATAGTGCCTAATTTGGGCCCCAAAACATCCAACACCTAACAAATAATTTTCTATAGCCAATACGTCATACAATTACTTCTTCCCCTTCTTTTGCATCCTCACCCCCACCCCACCTCTTGGGTGAAAGTTGGGAGATTTATTGACATATTTATTGAAACTTGCACAAATTTGGGGATAGATATTGAAATATTGGGATATTTATTGGATGAAAATTTTAAGATTAATAATGTTCACATATTGTTCCAAAAAAAATTTCTCACACAAGCATAAAATTTTCACAACATACATTATCTCACAATCAAAACATCAAAAAAAATATTAAAAATGGGTCAACTTTCATCATCACGACAAGTGTAAGAAGGAAAGACAAAACATTCATTGTTGGTTTATCGTGATTTTAGGGTATCAAGATATGATGCACATACATTTTACTTTTGAATTTGGATAAATTAATGTAATTGAGAAAAGATAGCATATGCAACATTTACCAAAATACATATCTAGAAGGATGTCATTGACACACTTCTTTTGCATCAATTTCTATTTCTTGGCTTTTCAATGGTGTAAGGTAATATTATTGTGTTTCATCTTCTCATGAAAGCCTAATTAATATTTGGTGTCAATAGAAACATCCTCCTCCTCCCCCTCAAACAATCTCTCTAATTGAACACTTGTGTAATTGAATTGCAAATGGAGACATTTTCCGACTTATTACAAAACATGACTTCAAAAAAGATGTCCAAAATCAACCTTGACAACAACAATTCCTTTGATGGCCAAGCACACAACAACAATCACATGGAAAAAACACAATCTAGGTCATCGAAAATTCATCTAAGCTAAATAGAAACCAATGCAATGCATGCAAATTTATGAAACATGATAAAAATCTCCTTACATTGTGAATCTCACATTCTAAATTACTGATTTACAATTTTAAAATTTTGATCTTTTAAAAAAATGTTGATTGATGTATTGTTTTTGTGCAACTTTGAAGTTGGACATCAAGTTAGGAAATGTCTAAGTTGGATTATTCTTCAGATTAATTCATAAGGTTTTGGTTCTCTAATCTTGATGAGAGTCGCATATGGCATTGCACAATAGTTCATTAAGCACTTAACAAAACATTGAAGATAATTCAATTATGATTATTCATGTGATAATTTGTAAAAATCATCACCAACACAATCATTGCAAAGATCATCATGCATGGATGAAATTCATTATTATCATTCATTTTTCATGCATAATATATTAAATCATTCAATATTTTTCATTTTTCATCCATGATGTGCAATTATGAAAATATTCAAGAAAATTTCTTGGATGATGAGTTATATGAAAATCTTCATGGAAGTTTTTTTTGAGCTAGGCCTCAATATAGTTACAACTCGAGATAGTTCCTTTATAAATTCAATTTGTTCAATTTGTTCAACACTAAACATAATATTGTGCTTTTAAACCTTATTCATTCATTTTTAGAATAAAATTTGATTCATGCATTTTTTTTGCATTCATTTTGTGGCCTTGTTTTGGGTTGTTTTGTTATGTGATCTTGATTTAAATTTAGGTTTGTTTTTGTTATAGATTGTCTTAATATTTCGTGTATTGTGAATTTTTTTTTGACCATGGTAAATTTTTGCCTATTGACATAGAGGGGGGTTAATTGGTGATAAAAAAGCGTGCACTTTTTTAGAGTTTATTTTATAACATTTTATTATGACTTAAGTTCAATTCCACATTTGAGGATTGTCGGAGTTTTCTATGGCACTCATTGGTCCATAGGTACCTTCTTAACACCATTCGTGACGAGACGATTAGAGAACCACAAGGGTGGGGCCTAAGAAATTCAACCTTACAATTTCCCACTCGGGATCATTTAATGGTGGCCAGAATTTTTCCAGTTTGGAAAAACACACAAACTAGAAAGAGGGAGGGGGGCAAAAAAAAATTAATTAAAAAATTGTCAACATACTCGTGCTTATTCATTCAGCCAACAAAAAACCGGCCATGGGCACCCCCTCCCCCAGGCCGTAACTTGATGGGTTGAGGGAGGGAGGGATGGACTCAGTCAATGA
>Ga0209208_10011697_pt1 | contig 11210 bp, 6 predicted proteins | sample S1TSphfallax_3_FD_187694 | JGI IMG/M metagenome (GOLD analysis project Ga0209208, IMG submission 187694) | Host-associated microbial communities from peat moss isolated from Minnesota, USA - S1T2_Fd - Sphagnum fallax MG (SPAdes) (version 2) | ecosystem: Host-associated > Plants > Peat moss >... | reverse complement strand
TTCTCCCTTTTATTGGGTGCAGGTGGAAGTTTTTGTCACAGAAAGCATGAAACTTTGATTACAGCACTTTTATGTGCTTGTGGTGTGTACACTACCTACCATGTGCCAGAGTTCAGGAAGATCTTGAGTACTAAAGTTTGGCATAATGGGAGGATCTCAGCAAGCTCAAGAACTTGCCGATCCAGAGAACAAGCATACAGCTACAGGGGTGGTGGCAGTCTCCAGGGGCTGCTGCTGTTTTGGATGTAGGACAAGCTTCCAGCTGATATGGTTACTCATGTTTCTCTTCACCTTTCAGACAGCTTTGAAAGCAATTCTAGGAGCATCAGCAACTGTTGATATCATCCCAGCTGCAACCACAAAGCCCACCACCATACATCATCATCAGCTTCAAGATGTTGCCCTTGAAGATGGGATCATCAACCACCGTGAAGACGATGACAACACACAGCTGGAAAGAGTTTTTGAAGTCACCAAACCGATTGAGATTCCTCCAGGCAGCAAACAAAGCTGCTCTCACTTGCTGCTACAACATCAGTTTGCAAACACCATGTCAGACCCACCAACTGTAACCCAGTACTGGCCAGCTGCCGAAAGGTGTGGAGATGATTGGAGCAAAGTGGTTCTCCGATGGCATGCCACATCCAAGGGAAGACAATATGACCGAATCTCTGCAGTTTGGTTGGGAGGGGTGGAGATTTTTCGAACATGTACAGCTGAGCCAACCATACATGGCATTACATGGGAAGTGGAGAAAGACATCACCAGATACTCCTCCCTCTTGAAGAAACCACAAACAGTGATGGTAGAGTTGGCAAATGTGGTCGATGCAACATACACTGGGATCTATAATGTGACACTTACAGCACATTTTTACACCAGAGGAGGCAGTCAATGGGCAGCAGCAGATTCATCCACCCAACAAGAAAGTCTATTGACCTATGGTGGACCAGTGGCAGACATGGTCATACCCATCACAGTTCGCTCTCCAAGTCTTCAACATGGCTACTGGTTCCAGCTACAAAACGAATCTGACATCCAATCTGCAAAGCTTGTTATCCCCAGGAATGCTTACAAAGCTGTGCTTGAGATTTGTGTGTCCTTTCACGGTAAGGATGAATTCTGGTACACCAATCCCCCTGAGGTTTGGATCACAGCCAACAATGCAACAACTGAAAATGTACCTGGCAATGGAAGCTTTCGAGAAGTTGTGGTTTTCATTGATGGAGTTTTGGTTGCAGCCGTGTTTCCTTTTCCTGTGCTCTACACTGGAGGCATTGATCCCAACTTCTATCGTCCAGTCTCGGCAATTGGGTCATTCAACCTGCCATCTTATGATGCTGACATTACCCCTTTCCTTGGAAAATTGGTGGATGGCAAGAAGCACATGTTCTCAATGACTGTCACGAATGCTTTGCAAATGTGGCTTTTGGGTGCCAATCTCCATCTTTGGCTTGACAAATCCCGAGAACAAACAAGAGGTGCTCTCTTACAGTACCTTGCTCCTGCTCTCACTTCAACACTCAAATGTGGTGATGATTTCATACTAGGCACATCCTCCTTAGATGGATCCTTCCTCACTGAAGCTTTCAGAACCATTTCCTGCAAGGGCTATATCGAATCCTCATTCGGCAACTTGACCTCAACTGCTTCCTACACTTTCAGATTCTCCAATTTGCTGGTATATAAAGATAATGCAAACTCAATCTTCATACAGCAGCACACAAAAACCGACAGCAAAGTGGTAGTGAATTCTCCATTGAAAGATGTTGGGTTTGAGCACAGCTCGTATCACTTCCCTTTGACACAAGTGGTGTATCAACTTCCGCAATCAGATGGGTGTGTGATCATCAATGCAAGTACCGATCATTCATGGGAACAAGAACAACAGCAATCCTGGCACTCGATCCCCCTTGTTGTAGGCCCGGGACATGATGGGAGAAGCAGCTCTGCAAGCTCATCAAGCTCCTCATTCAATTCTCTCAAAAACAAGCAGAAGTCGAAGGGCAAGTTCACCATTCCCTCTCCCCAAGGTGTGGTTAGTGGACAAGCTACAACTCAACAGGATTATGTTTATCAAAGTAGTGAGGGGTGTTATTTCCGCAAGTTGGGTGTTGAAAACTACTCTTTTCTGTATGATCTTTTTGATAGACAGTGTATCAGTTTAGCATAAAGACTTTTATGTCTTGGACCCGTTATCATCATCATCATCATTATAGATTCAATCATCTTAAGATTTGTACAAGATACTTACGCAAAACTCAATTCTTTTCAGCTCTCTCATCATCATCCCCCCGACCTTGTGGTGGGGAGTTTGATGAGTCTGATACAATTTATAAGCTTTGGTTTTAACAAAAGTTTAGTTGTGAAATTGCATGAGTATCTCCTAGCTACTTGTGGGTGCAAGTGGGTTGGTATCAGTGTTGGGCAGTTCTCTCTTCTTCTTCTTCTTTTCCAAAGAAAGAACCCAAAACAGAGAGAACCGTCGGGTGAGGTAATGAACCCAAAACAGAGAGAACCGTTGGGTGAGGTTTGGGTATATATGGACCCTTGACTGGTGGTTATCCATAACCTTAGCTATTTGCAACCTTAACTAGTGGGTCCTTGTGCCATTGGCATGAGTATATTGAGCTTGTGTATATTAAGGTCACTCATCCTAATACTATTCTGATTGACATTGGCTTAACTTTAGTGTTCTTGTATGGAAGAACTAGAAAGCTCATTTGTGAAAAAACTATTCTTAATATTTTAACTGAAACATTAGTGTATGTTGCAATTCTTTAAATTATTGTTCAAGGATTTGGAGTTTGAATAGCCATATATGGTTTTGAAATGCAATTCAATCAACATAAGTTACAACCATAAAATGATTAGCATGGTCAATTGTTGGTCATTAGAATGTTTTCTTATGATCGTGTAAACATGAGATAAGCTTGATGCTCAAAAAGTGAACACACAATAACATGAGCTACAACGAGTGTAATTATTATTTCTGTTGACATGACATTTTCAAGTTATAAAAGAAAGTTGCAAATTGTAAGATTGTGAAATTGTGAGGACAAAAATGTTGTTAATTTTGTGTAATGCATTTACACAATATTGTTTTTAATATATCATTGTAGCAATTTGGATAAATTTGAAATTAATATGCAACACTCAAACGATGCTTTTATAATAATGTAATTATTGCTTCTAAGCATTATTTAAATGACCTAAATAATCTTAATTTGTCACATTGATCTTAAGGATTGACCTAAAGACTACCTAAGTGAGCACATGTGGCTCATGTTTCTATCAACATTTTCTTTTGGACAAAAATTTTCACCACTCAATTAATCATTTTTGGGACAATTTTGAACAAATCTGATTTTTTAACTATAATTTTGATTAAAATGTCTTGTTTTATTGAAACAAATCACCAATTCTTTGACCTCACCAAAATAAAAACCATGATCACTATGTTTGCAACCACTTGTATTAAAACTCTTCTTTTTCCAATTTACACTAGTGGGCCCTTATGTCGTTTGTCCAAGTGTGATTATCTTCAAGGCTCTAAGGGATAGAACTTTTCAAAAAACCTCTTCAAGGTTTAAGAAGATGTAATGTGAAAGGTGATAGCACAAAAGGGTAAATACGATTGCCAATGGGAAATTTCCCATGCATTTTCCATGTGATGTGAAAGGCTAACAAAAGAGCTAATCCGATGAAGAGACATTGATTGGTTGAAATGTCTGTATAGCATTCTTGGCCAAAGTGTTACAAATCACTTTTTGGAATTTTAATTAATTTTCACTAATGAATATTCACTTTAAATTTAATAATTTTTTCTCTATTTGTTTGAAAATTGCAAAACAACCATTATGCACATCGCCTTGTTAGAGTTTTCTACTGACACCAAAAGCAAAACAAGGGGCCCCATGCTTTGAGAGGGTTAAGGTGGGGTCACAAATTTTTATTTTTTTAAAAAACATTTATTCTTAGTATATTAATATATGGATGTTATACTTACAATATGTTGTACTATTTCACAATGATGGTGATATAAAAATTATTTTAAAAAAAAGCTAATACACATATGATGACCACATTATCTATACATATCAAACTAATTATACATTATTAGTTGTCACCTTGGATAATGTGTCAATTATTGTGACACAATATATGTACATAAATATATAAAATTGAATAATATTGCGTAAACTAGGGTCCAAGAACTTTGAAAGTATTGGTTTACATCTAATTCAAATATTGATGGAATGTGTTAATCGTGGTTTCGTAAGGTGATTAAAAATGAACAATTGTTTTCTTTAAGGAGGGGGGAGGGGGAGAGGAGCTAAAGGTGACATTAAAATTTTGTTCTTTTGTGTGCAACTTAATAATGGTTATAACCATTCTAATAGAATTTTTTCTTTAAAAGCTCCCTTGCATGGATTGTGTAAATACTAAAAACCCATTAAATTGAAGATTGTGTAAGTGAACTTTTCCATGACCTGTTATAGTAAACATTTCAGATTGGGCAGTAGATCAAACAAATTGTCCTTATGCAAAGGAGTAATGTATGATAAAAAAAATACAAAATTAGTGAAATTTCTAGTGCCAATAACTTGTACACCTCTCTTATTTGTATTTCCAAAAATTTAATGTTTAACTTGTTTGGATGTGCAATGTTTTGAATAGGAGGTAATAAATTAATTTAAATTAGGCAATACAATATTCTTTAGCATTTATAAAAAATATTTTAGCATTTGATAGATGGTATGATTGTGTGTGTGTGAAACTAAATAAATGAAAGTGGACATTATTTGCATTAAAATTTTACACTCTTTGAATCAAACAAATTATTGTTTGGGGAAATATGTGAAAAAATCAATTTTCTCACCCTATTATGATCTAATTTTCTAATATGAACATAATTAAACCAACCTACAAATTTTGATACTCTATATTTATTTAAATTTGTACTTTTAATGCTTGAAATTTTGAGGAATGATGAGGATGCAATTGAACATGGTAAGAAAATATGGCAAGATTATTATTTTATTCAACATGTGCCATATGTATTTATCATATTTCTCAACTACATAATGGGAGGTGATAGAACAAAATACCCATATAAAATGTAATTTGGGCTCCATGCTACTTCGCATTACTAGTGACAATGATTAAATTATTTTTTGTGGACATAATAATTTTTTGTAATCAATTTTATCTTTTACAAAAGATAAAATTTTATAAATTTCATTACATGTTGTTTTGTTTCATTAAAAAAAGTTCATTCTTGTGAACGAAAGTTTGATTCATTAAATAAGTTCACAACAAGATACAAATAGAAAAAAATATTGAAAGGGTGTAAAATAAACAACAAAAAATGATTTTTAAATGAAATTCGATCTATGATGCATTATAATTTGGAATGGTTTTGGAATTGTCATAGTGATGATCACCAAAATCCCATCCTACATAAACCAATTCCAATAAAACATTGTCATTTGCACTTTTAAAACAATGATTCAACTATCAATGGTGTGAAAGGTTTTTTCACTTCACATCTGAATATTAGTTCATTTATTAAAACTTGTTCACTTACTAATTAAACTTATTGACAACTAATACTTAAAATGTTTACTCAAGTTATGTTATATTATTTTTATTTTTAATACCAAGGATTTAATGCATATGGGTGCAAACAAGATAAAGTGTGAATGTTTTGGAATATTTTGAACAATCTTTTTTTTTTAATCTTGAAAAATCTTGAATTTTTTCATCACATTATTATGTTATGTTTTACATTTAAAATTGCTAAAAATATGTCATTTTCAAAAAAAACATTAAGTCCATTTACAAGTTCTTTTATTGTGTTTTTGGATATTTTTCATTCATTAAATTGATTTCAAACTTTTAAAATATATATACTAATACATTGAAAATAACATTATGTAAAGGCAATTCCATTTGAAGTTTTTTTTTTCCCTAAAAATGTTAGATACACAAAACCAAGGATTGGTTACACTTATTCTGGTACATGTCAATTTGATTACACCTATACCTTATATTTATTTTATTTTAAAATAAACATAATTTTATTTTTAAAATTAGATTACAATTTTTACCGAACAATGAATATATGGGAACTTTTGTTTTTATTCACATATCTTTTAAATCCAAAGAAGAGTACATCCCTCTTGAATAGTCAAGCTTGGGAAATAATTCAACTTCATGTAACTTGGTGAATTGGCATATATAGCATTGGCAACTTTAAGTTGGTGATATGGAATTGACAATTTGGCAACATGGTGATTTGGACTTGGAAACTTAGCAAAGTGGTAAAGTGGTAAAGTGGTAAAGTGGAAATTGCAAAATAATAAACATCAACTTGGTAAACTAAGAAAACTCAACTTAAAAAAATAGTGATGCAAATGATATTCCCTAAAATGTCATACAACATCCGGTCTTTCCAAATTTTGCTAAAAAAATCATCTAAAAATGAGGGACTAGAATAATAAAAAGAATGTTAACTATCCAACTTTCTATCAAGGTGGTACATTTGATAGGCATTCCATACTCCATTGGATTAAAAGGGAGATTTTCTCATTTGAAGGGCAACCATAGTTTCATGAAAAGAGGTGGACAAAATCGTCAAAAATTGTACTATAACACTATTGGGATATGGTGTAAGTCTTTTGTTGAGGTCGGTAAATATTCAAGTGTTTTTCTTTTAAGGAGTAGAAAATTTCCATTTAATGTTTGATTCTTTCTCTATTTTGTTGAATATTTGTATTGTCATTTCTCAGTGTACTACAACACAATTGGGAAATAATTTTCATTTTTTTCACATGAACTAATAATGGTCCCAAAAAACTTTAGTTGTCCAAGTTGAATAAACCACGTGAGTACTATTGGGAAATTGCCACCCAATACTAGTTTTGCTTGCATCTAGAGACTTCCCTTTTTTACTAATTCTTTTACAATCTTATCATTTTTCATGGTCATGTCTAAATGTTTTTTAGATTGTTATTGAAGTTTGTTCATGTTCAATTTAATAGAATTTTAAGTTATGGATCAAAGATGGTGGGCAACTTGAATGTCACACAACACATAATTTTTTCAAAAATTGCAAAAACCTTTCATTTAACAAGGAGTGAAGAGATCAATACAAAGAATGTCAATTATCCAACAATCTATCAAGGTGGTGCATTTCATAAATGTCCCATACCCCACCAAATTGAAAAGGGAAAATTTTCAATCTAAAAAGAAACCATAACTTCACAAAAAGGGGGTTGGATTATTTTTTTAATAATTGAAAATACAAGTGAAAGTACATTACAATGACCCTCTTTGGTGCACTTTTGGGTTTAGTATTATAACACATACAATATAATTGTTTCAAAAGCATGGTACATTTAAATTTGGGGATCAATTTTGGTTTTTGGAGCTTACAATAATTATTTTTACAAAACTAATATTATGTATTTTTTTAAAAAACTAATAATAAATTTCATTGTCTATATTGAAGGATCTATGAGTATATTTATAATATATGTTGGTATAATATGGCCATAGTCTTGTTTCGACAACACTAACTTTAAGGTTTCAAAATAATAAATTTTAATGGAATTTAAAAAATGGTCCATCTAACTATGTTTGTCACCTTCTATGTGGATGTGATTATTTGTCAAAATTTCAATTTACCACACATTTATTGCATTTATGCTAAAAAAATTCATTTTTGAAATGAAAAACTTGAAATTAATCACATCATATCCAAACATCGTTCATGTTATGTGAAATGACATGGTTCAATATACTTTCAAATTTCATAAAGATTAAAAATCATTTAAATTTTTTTGGGAGTATATTTTTGTTTTTTAGTACATAGGTACACTACATTCATTTCCACAAATATACTCCAATCTCCCACTTTATAAAATGAAATGAAATAGTTTCTTTTTAAAACTTTTTCCTCGGTTATATTCTAACATAATATGCAAAAATATTGTGAAAATCTTTCAAAAGTTTTAGGTGGGATACACTCAAACATGCACATCCTCAAAAAAAATACAATGTGACATCCCAAAGGGGGTCACCGTACCATGCTTTCACCCATACTAAAATTTATATGGACAAAATAAGGGTATAAGGGGTTACATAATGCACCAAGATTCAACCAATTTTGGTTTGGATATATTACCAATAATGGAAAATGATTTTTATTTGTCTTCATTGGGAATTTAGATTATGTTTAAATGATTGGATTTTGAAAATATTCTCCAACAAGGAATGGTTCCTTGTGATTGAAAGGTAGAAATGGAGAATAATGTGTCAATGTCCACCCCTGTAACATTCAACAATTGTTGACAAAGATTATTTTTAACAATCTCTTGAACAATGTGAACATGTTCACATGAAGCCTAATTGAAAAACACATGTTCACATGTCAATAACATTACATGTTGAAATAAAATTGATATATAAATGAATTTTGGCCAAAGGGTAATAATGATATGATGCAATGTGCAATTTAACATGTAAGAAATCCTCCTTATTTACACCAAGATAAGAGAAAAAAAATCTCCAAATGTTTTTCAAGTGCAAGATACAAATTCATTCCTATATGGAATTGAGACACAAATGGACACAAAGATTACAAAATTCATTGTTCCATTCCATTCAAATAGTTTTCAACCACCATTATCTATTTTGGTAGGACTAGATGACATGGAACCTAAACTCATTTACCCTATACTAGCTATGATTAACATTGTTACTAAAGGGATCTTGATTAGTTAACAAAATGGTATTTTATCTAATGAATACTCACTATGTTTTCAACACCTACCATTTCTTCTTTGCATGTGATACCTAAATTTCCATCATTAAAACCATATGCATTGATTTTTAGGTGCCATGGGTGCCTATCAACATTTTTAGAAAGACAACAATAATTCAAGATGTGTTATTGCAATGCTTCTTGATACATGGCATTGTCTGCATGTACCTTTTCCATGATGTGATGATGTGGATTGCATGCCACAACATTTAGTTGTTACAATGATTTTATTTGCAAAAATCTGATTTGTTCTCGGTCATGGCTGAAAATAAGTTAGAAATTAACTAATTTCATTTTGTTGATTATTTGTCAATGCCTTGTTGATAGTCACAACAAAAGATATTCTTTGTGGAAATTGTCATTTTAAAAATGTTGTTTCCAAATTTCTTGGCAATATAGCCATGCATGGGATTAAAACATGATTCTTGTGTTGTTGCTTGCAATCATTTAACATCAAGGACATGTATGACCTTGGGTCCATTCATCATCTCCTTGTCAAGGGAGTAATAAATAACTTACAAAATGTATTAGTTGATTTTTTTCCCAAAAATATGAAAATGCCACCCCTAATATCTTATTTTCATGGACAATATAATATTTTTTGGATAAAATGCCTTGCAATTGAACAAATTAAAAATTATTTACTTATTTTTATTAAATAATCCTAGTTTACATTTTAAAAAATTGAACAAACAACCAGTGCAATTAATAGATTGAAATTGTTACACATGAGGCCAAACTGGTAAAACCATTGATATCGATTAAAAATGGAAAATTTCAAATTGATATAACATGCATTGATATATGTCATGTTCTATTTGAAATTTGGTTAAGGTTTTGGGATTCCATTTGTAAGTATTGAGATATGGCATCCTTCAGTATAATAAACTTCCATTACACATGAATTAAAAGTTGAAAGGAATTCAAAGTTTTACATATTTTGTATTTTTTAGGAAATTGAAAGCTCTAAATGTTGAAATTCACTTTAATGGCTATTGCATTCCTATAAACTCTTAAAATTGTTATTATAAGATGCCATGGTTCATTAGAATGTTTTTTTAAAGACTGGGATTCCTCAATTCTTGTTTTCTTTTATGAAATTGAAGGCTTGGAAGGTTAAAACTGATTTTAATATTATTTGAAAATAATTAGTTAATCATTGTGTTTAATATTAAACTCCAAGAACATTAATCATGCCAACAATTTGAAAGCCTTATGAGTTTTAAGAATGAAGGCATATTTGAGTTTTCATCTTTTGAACACCCAAAATCACTATGTTATTCACAAAGTTTTGATATGGTTGGTTGATGATGTATCATATAGTGATAAATTATAGAATAATAAAAGTTATTTCATTTTATTTGATTTTTTCAAACAAGCATTCTTTGAAAAAAAAAGACATGGGTAATTAAATAAAAATGAAATCGATTTTGAATCAATTGACCTAAGTTATCAACTTGCTCAATATTTTTTGACTTTCTTTCAATTAATCATGTTGACTAATTCCTTTTCATTATGAATTGATTTTTTAATATTGTGATTTTTTGGTGTTGTAATGCATGTCCATACAATCTTATCTAAAAGCTTAATGTTTTTAAGTTTTAATTTAAAATCAAACACTAAACCCTAAGCTTGCCAAACCCATCCATTGGTGGTGCTTCATGAAATTAACAAACATTTTCATTCTAGATTACTTGAAAGAAACTTCCAAAGCATTAAGCTTGTAATCACTTTCAATACATATGTATGGTGATGTCATATGCATGATGTTGGAAGGGTACCTATTGAAATCAATTTCTTTGTAAACTCGTCAAGGGTCTAAACTAACTCCATTGTTTTCAAAACTCTTCTTTCAAGCAACAACTTTCTTTGCATTAATTATTATTTGAATTTATATTTATAGTTTTATGTCTTTGAAATTGTTCTAGTGTTCTCCATTCTAAATTTTCAATTATTTCAAATATTTTAGTATTTAAAGTTGTGTATTTTAATCATTTTATTCTTGTTTTTTAATTTCCATGCTTTGGGTTTCCAATTTTCATTACTTTGAGCTTCAATTTCATCCATGGTGTGCTCATCTTGAATAACAAACAATTTAGGAAAAAGTTTGTTTCACACCCTATTGTTTAATGTACTTTTCTTCATTTCCTATTTGATGATCGATCAAGTTTGTTGCAACAAACTCACTTGTCACAATTTTCTCTCTTTCCACATTCTTTGAACAATCTTTCACAATTGGTGATGGAGCCCACCACATTGAGTTGGATGGATGCTCCTCATAGCATGGGTGTATGTGCCTATTTTTTTTCAAACCTTCTTTTTGTCACACAATGCCATTAGATTCATTAGGTTCAATAGAGAAAACTAGCACATTAATAAA